>JGI20157J14317_10004614_pt1 | contig 10571 bp, 9 predicted proteins | sample COG_07_FD_14317 | JGI IMG/M metagenome (IMG submission 14317)
AATAAGTATCAAGATAAGCCTGAGCTTCATGGCGAGGAATGCCTAGCTGCCTAGTTAATCCAAAAGCTGACATGCCATAAATTAAACCAAAGTTAATGGCCTTTGCACTTCTTCGATGATCGGTGGTTACCTCTTCTAAAGGCACATCAAAGATTTCAGAGGCAGTAGCAGAATGCACATCAATATTATTATTGAAGGCATGGGTAAGGTTTTTGTCTCCAGATAAATGCGCCATTATTCTTAATTCGATCTGTGAGTAGTCAGCTGAAATTAAAACATTCCCTTTTTCAGCCACAAAAGCTTCTCGTATTTTTCTACCTTCGGCTGTCTTAATAGGTATATTTTGCAAATTAGGCTCCGTTGAAGATAGCCTGCCAGTTGAGGTTACAGCTTGTTGGTATGAAGTGTGAATTCTTTTGGTATCGGGGTGTTGGATATTTACTAGGCTGTCAGTATATGTAGATTTTAGTTTTGCTAGTCCTCTGTACTGAATAATAACCTTTGGTAGCTCATACTCTTCGGCCAAACGCTGCAAGGTATCTTCGTTTGTAGAAGGTTGACCTTTTGGGGTTTTTTTTAATACTGGTAATTCTAATTTGTTATATAAGATCTCTACTAATTGCTTTGGCGAATCCATATTAAATTCTTCGCCTGCCATCTTAAATGCTGTTTTAGATAATTTATCAATTTTTAGACCTAGCTCTTTAGAATACTCTGCTAGCATATTTGTATCGATCTTCGCCCCATTAGTCTCAACTCTCAGCAAAGATTTAAGCATCGGATATTCAAGCGTTTTAAGCAGATTAATTAGTTTTGGCTCTTTTTGGAGCCTCTTATCCAAAAGGTTAAATAGTCTAAAAGTAATATCAGCATCTTCTGCGGCATAAAAAGTCGCAGCAGGTATCTCTACTTGAGCAAAGTTAATTTGCTTGGATGCAGAACCAGCAACTTCCTCATATTTCATTGGTTGATATTGCAAATAATGCACAGCCATCCTATCTAAGCCATGCCTTGTGCCAGTGCTGTTTAAGACATATGACATCAACATGGTATCGCCAAGAAATTCAGTAACTTTAATGCCATGTCTATTAAGAATTGGTAAATCAAATTTAAGATTTTGGCCCACTAACTTTGTTTGATTGTTGGAGATTGCCTCCCCTAAAGTTTTAACTATGGCACTTAATGAAAGCTGTTCAGGCATGCCTTCGTAAGAATGTTGAATAGGAATGTAACAGCCCTCTCCCTCTTCACAAGACAGAGATATGCCAAGAAGGTCTGCCGTCATCGTATCTAAAGATGAGGTCTCTGTGTCAATGGCAAAGGCTGAGCATTTATTCAATTTCTCTGCCCAAGTTTTTAAAGCCTTATCAGATAAAACTGTTTCATATTCTTTTGAGGGCGCTGATGCTATTGGCTCATCCGTAGACCGACCATCCGAAGATTTAATCCAATTCTTAAACTCAAGAGATGCAAAAAGCTTATTGAGCTCTTCCTGGTTTTCAGTGGCTGCTAGCAATTCGTCTAAAGAAACAGATAAATCTACGTCTTTTTTAAGCGTTACAAGCTCAACATTTCTATCTAGATCTTGAATGGAGTCTCTTAAGTTTTGACCAACAACACCAGGAAAATTTTCTGCATTTTGAGTAATCCCTTCTAGGTCTTTAAACTCATTTAGCCATTTAACTGCAGTTTTGGGACCAACCTTGGGAACCCCTGGAATATTGTCTGAAGTATCACCAACAAGGGCCAGGTAATCTACTATTTGGTTTGGGTGAACCCCAAACTTTTCTTGCACACCGGCTACGTCATAGACCTTATTGTTCATAGTATTTACCATTTTGACCAATGGATCTTCAACAAGCTGCATTAAATCTTTGTCCAGTGAAGAAATAATCATAGGAATTCCCCTTTGAGCTCCCATCACTGCCAAGGTTGCAATAACGTCATCAGCTTCAACGTCTGGAATTTCAACAACAGGCATCCCCATAGCATTGCAAATAGATTTTAATGGCGCTAATTGCTCTCGGAGCTCCTGGGGGCATTGGAGGTCTGTTTGCTTTGTAATCTTTATAAATAGAATGTCTAAAGTTTTTTCCCTTTGCATCAAAAATTGCTAGGTAATGNGAGTTAGGATTTTCATTCCTGAGATTGCGGAGCATATTAGTNACNCCCTTCACAGCTCCTGTTGGCAATCCAGTCGAAGTTGTTAAGGGCGGCATTGCATGAAATGCTCTGTATAAATAAGAAGAGCCATCGATTAGAAAAATTTTTTTATTAGGATTTGTCATGAAAATTTATTATGTCATTTGGTTTTTATATAAGCCATGGATAATATAAGATCATCTTACTTTTAGTTTTTTAAAATAAAGTTATGGGTATTGTAAAAAAAATATTTTTCTTGCCATCGGCAATCAATCTATTGGTTGGGCTTGGTTTGGTAATTGGGGCCTATCTGTTTCAACTCATAGGATATTACGATCCCTGTCCACTTTGCATTCTTCAGCGCTGGGCATTTGGTTTTATTGCCGTGTGCGGGCTGGTTTTATTGATCCCCAATCTTTATCACTTAATTAATAAGATCATTTTGTTTATCGCTTCTTTACTCTCATTAGGAGGAGGAATGATAGCTGGAAGACAGATCTATTTGCAGCATCTGCCAGCCGATCAAATACCTACATGCGCCCCTCCCATGGATTTTTTAATGGACACCCTCCCATTTATGGAGTTAATACAAACTATTCTTTTGGGAGACGGCAATTGTGCTGAATATCAATGGAGATTTATTTTTAATTTTGCTGAATGGGCTTTATTGTTTTTTGTGATGCTTTTTGTTTATAACCTATACTTCGTATTTACAGGGTTTAAACGATAAATTGTAGCTAAGCTACACTCAAAATGTCTTAAATAATCTATTAAAATAGGGTTTCCTTACTTCATTGACAATCTAGATCAAATAAATTCAAATCCACTACACAAATTATGTATGGTTTTGCTTGCCTTCGGAATGTAAAATAAACTAATACGAGAGATAAGATAGATATATGAGAAATAGTACTTTGAGTGAAATATTTGAATTAGGCACAGAAGACTTAATTAATATCGCGGTTAAGAATAATGAGGGTGTTATAGCAAGTAATGGAGCTCTTTCCTTGGAAACGGGTGAAAGAACTGGAAGAAGTCCCAATGATAGGTTTATCGTTCAAGAAGATAGTACTTCCCAACTAATAGACTGGGGAGACATTAATAAGCCTTTTGATGCTGATAAATTTTCGCTTCTTTGGGACAAAGTTGATGCTTATTTAGCAGAAAAAGATAGATATCTTTCCAAGGTACATGTTGGTGCCCATGCAGATCATTATATCCCAGTCAATGTGACTGCAGAAAGCGCATCTCATAGTATGTTTTCTCAGCTAATATTCATTAGCCCCACTGAATTCAATCCCCAGGAGAAAAAAGAGTGGCAGATTATGAGCGCTCTTAACTATCAGTGCAATCCAGAAGAAGATGGAACAAATTCAGAGGGATGTGTAATTATTAATTTTGCTGCGAGAAAAGTGTTATTGGCAGGAATGAAGTATGCGGGAGAAATGAAAAAATCTATGTTCTCGGTTCAGAATTTCTTGATGCCTGAGAAAGATGTTCTACCTATGCATTGTTCTTCTAACGTAAATAAGGAAGGAAAAGTCTCCCTTTTCTTTGGTTTGTCTGGAACTGGAAAAACAACCTTGTCAGCAGATCCAACGTGCTCATTAATTGGTGATGATGAGCATGGATGGGGTGAAGGCACTGTATTTAATTTTGAGGGCGGTTGTTACGCAAAGACAATAGATCTTTCAGAAAAGAATGAACCCGTTATCTGGAAAGCAATTAGGCATGGAAGCATTATTGAAAATGTTGCTCTTGATCATTCTAAAACCCCAGATTACTCAGATACCTCCTTGTCAGAGAACGGAAGGTGTTGCTACCCTAGAACTCATATTGACGACGCAATTGAATCAAATGCTGCTGGAGAGCCTGAGACTGTAATATTTTTAACTTGTGATTTAACTGGTTTAATTCCACCTGTCTCCATCCTTTCTAAAGAAGCTGCGGCCTACCACTTCCTTAGTGGCTATACTGCAAAAGTTGGGTCAACAGAGGTTGGGTCAACGGAATCAATTGGTTCTACATTTTCTACTTGTTTTGGCGCTCCGTTTTTTCCAAGACCAGCTGGCGTTTATGCCGATCTATTAATTAAAAGAGTTAAAGCATTTGATTCAAAAGTTTTCCTAGTTAACACGGGTTGGACTGGCGGTCCTCACGGCATTGGGTCTAGGTTCGATATACCAACTACTCGTAGAGTAATTAACGCAATTCAAAATGGTGAGTTAAATAATATTGAAACTCAGCATATTGATGGTTTAAATCTAGATGTGCCAGTATCAATTGAAGGCGTCGACTCAAAAGTATTAACTCCTAAGGCAACATGGGAAGATCAAGATCTTTATGAAACCTATCTCAAAGACTTGGTTCAGCAGTTTCAGAATAACTTTAAAAAGTTTTCTGTAAGGCAAGAGATTGTGGAAGCAGGTCCATCAATATAGCCACTTTTTAATGGCCACTCTTACATTTCAGAATTCTCTTAATTACTATCAAGACGCGGGTTTTTTTCAAAATCTAGAAATTAATAGGGGTATTGAACGAGAATCATTGAGGGTTGATCAAGATGGAAATATTTCTCAAGCAGATCATCCAGAAAAATTAGGTTCTCCACTTACTAATGCTGACATAACAACAGATTTTGCTGAGGCATTGGTTGAACTTGTTACTCCTACCTTTAATTCTGCAGAAGGTTTGTTCAGCCATCTATCTAGTCTTCATCAATTTTTATACAGTGCAATGGAAGATGAGTTGTTATGGAATTTTTCAATGCCCTGTGCTTTCAAAGATCCCAGCGAAATAAGAATAGCTGAATATGGCAATTCAAATAGTGGAATGCTTAAGCACATATACAGAAAAGGTTTGAGTCTTAGGTATGGATCAATTATGCAGTGCGTATCAGGCATACATTTTAATTTTTCTATTTCGAAGGATTCTTGGCAAGCATTAGCAAATAACCCAGATCAGAAATTTATAGACGAAAAGTATTTAGGCTTAATTCGAAATGTTAAAAGAAACTCATGGTTTCTATTGGATCAATTTGGAGCTTCGCCAGTCACTAATAAATCATACCTTCTTAACAGGGAGCACTCATTAGAGAAATATGGTGAAGAAGACTTATTTCTTCCGTCAGCAACATCCTTGCGAATGAGCGAAGTGGGATATCAAAGTTCAATTCAAGAAGTCCTAGGGATTAATTATAATGATTTAGATGAGTTTATTGATTCGGTTATTCAAGGTATTAATACCGTGCATCCTGGATTTGACGATTTAGGCTTGCTTGACAAGAAAGGAGAGCCTCAACAAATTTCAGCTGGAATCTTGCAAATTGAAAACGAGTTATATGATATTGTGCGCCCCAAAAGAGCCGGGGCTAGTACTTCTAGACCCTCTAATTTACTAAGGCGACAGGGTATTGAGTACATTGAGCTAAGAGGCGTTGATGTAAATCCTTTTGTTCCCGAAGGAATCTCTTTAAATAATATAAAGGTACTTGATCTCTTCCTAATGCATTCTTTGGTCTCAGAGAGTCCCTTTATCTCAGACGAAGAAAGTAATGAAATTCGATTAAATCAAATAGAAATGGTTGCGCATGGCCGCTCTGATAAAGTTAAGTTAACTAGATCTGGATTATCTATAGGCCTGACTCAAGTAAGGAAAAGTTTTCATGAGGAACTAACATTGCTTGCTGCTGAAATGGATACATATTCATCTGGATATTCAGAAGCTCTCCAAGAAGAAATAGGTAGAAAGGAATCTCTGAGTCAAATAATTATGAATGAAATGAAAGAAAATAATATGACATTTCAAGAGTATGGGCTGTCTCAGAGCAAGAAAATTGCTGCTAATTTTATTCAAAACTCTAAGGAAGATTTATCTCTTTTTATTGAAGCGGCTCAAGTATCCCGCAAAGAATTAAAAATTCTTGAAGAAACATCGAGCGTGGACATTAATAAATATGTAGAATTATATAATTCAAAACTTAAAGGAAAAAAATGAAAGCATTACAATGCGTAGAGTTAGCTGGACCAGAAAAACTAATATTTGGAGATGTAGAGGATCTCAAGCCTAATGCTGGCGAGGTGTTGGTTCATGTGAAAGCAGCAAGTGTAAATTTTCCTGATGTTCTAATGATTCAAGGGCTGTATCAGTTCCAACCTCCTATGCCTTTTATTCCTGGAGCAGAATGCTCGGGAATTGTTGCAGAAATTGGTGAGGGTGTTTCAACGTGCAAAGTTGGAGATCATGTTTTTGTTATGGCCGGACATGGCTGTTTTGCTGAACAGTTAGTTGTTGAAGAGGCTCGGGTAAATCTTGTGCCCAGTGAAATGGATTTTCCTGTTGCTGCCGCTCTTGCTATGACCTATGGAACATCGCTTTATGCACTGAAACAAAGAGCGCAAATTCAGCCAGGTGAAACATTATTGGTCCTTGGTGCTGCTGGAGGCGTGGGGCTTGCTGCGGTAGAGCTTGGGAAAGCAATGGGAGCAAAGGTAATAGCCGCTGTATCGTCAGAAGAAAAAATGCAAACATGTTTAGATCATGGTGCTGACCAAGCTTTTGTTTATCCTGCAGGAAATTTAGATAGGGACCAACAAAAAGAACTGTCCAGCAAAATTAAAGAGCTCACTGGCGGTGCTGGAGCTGATGTTGTTTATGATCCTGTCGGAGGATCATTTAGTGAGCCTGCTTTAAGGGCTATAGCATGGGAAGGTCGTTTTTTAGTGATAGGCTTTGCTGCAGGTGAAATACCTAAACCTCCTCTAAACCTAGCTCTTCTGAAGGGATGTCAAATCATAGGAGTTTTTTGGGGCGCCTGGACCATGATGTTTCCTGATGAAAATCAGAAAAATTTTCAAGAATTATTTGAATTGTATGCTGCAGGGAAAATTAATCCAGAAATTGCCGATCGATTTCCTTTGGCGGATGCAGGGCAAGCTATTGCGCATTTAAAAGACAGAAAAGCCAGAGGCAAGGTAATTATTGATGTTTAAGAAAGCGGGACTTTTAATTCTCTGCCTATTTCTTGCTCAATGCTCAAACGATATAAATCTTATGGATAGACCTATACACCTTAATGATCAAGTTCTTCAAATTGAGGAGAATCGCCTCCTCCCAATGGATGGTTCATACAATACCAGGGAGCTTGGAGGCTATAAAACAAAAGATGGTAAATCTGTTAAATGGGGTGTTTTATATAGATCGGATAAGTTAAGTGACATTTCAGAGACTGATGAAAAGTATATTCAAAATCTTGGCATCAAAAGAATTGTTGATTTCAGATCAACCACAGAAAAAACTGAAGACCCTGACATCATTCCAGGCGGCATTAGTTACATTGAAATGCCAATTGAGGTAGATGGTGCGATACGTACTCAAATAGAAGGTATTTTGAAAGGCGAGACTGAGGGAGATGTAAAGAATTTTCTTATAGAGGCCAATAAAGAATTTATTACAGACTATAAAGATGTATATAGTAAATTTTTAAAAGACTTAATAAAGAATGAAGGTCCAACCTTATTTCATTGTACGGCAGGAAAAGATAGGGCGGGGTTTGCCGCAGCAATAACTTTAATAGCTTTAGGCGTTCCAAAGGAAGTGGCAATTAACGACTACATGAAAACCAATGCATTCACTGCAGATAGAATTGATGACATGCTGGATCAAATTAAATTAATGAGTCTTTTTCAGGCAGACGTTGAAATTCTTCGTCCGCTGCTTGGGGTAGAGCAAGAGTATATTGAGATGGCATTTAAGACTGCAGAGGAAACCTATGGCTCTCTAGAAAACTATATTAGAGAAGGGCTAGAAATATCTGATGAAGAAATTATTGAGCTTCGTTCGTTACTCTTAGAGGTCTAACGAGGAGTTACTACAGACTGAAAAGTTAAGAGAAACTTCTCTTCATCAAATGGTGGTCTAAAAAAGCCAAAGAATTTTCCCTGCGGATCAATAAGCAAAATATTATTTGTATGATTTTCTAAGTGATCAATCGAGTGATGCGCATGACTGCTTGGCGGCTCAACAACCATGACATTTAATTGACTAGCTAAGCTTAATAGCATTGGTCTATTGGCTCGAGCACCAATAAAGTTTTGATTGAATGCCTTCGCATATTTATCAATAATCTCAGGCGAATCATTTTCTGGATCAATCGTAACTAACATTGCTTGTTTATCTGAAAAATCAAAGTCCTTTTGTTCTAATGTGGCATATAGGTTTCTGATTAATGACATAGCAATTGGGCACTCATCTGGACAACGAGTAAATCCAAAATACATTAAGGTCCATTTACCTATAAGGTCATCCTGGTTAATGGTTCTGTTGTTTGCTGTAACTAAAGCAAAGTCAGAAAAAGCCTTAGATTCAGGGAATAGATAGAAACCATTTACTAATAGCTCCGGCGCCGAGAGATATCTCGGTGTTGTTAGCTTATTAATAAATAAAAATTGGACTGCCGTCATGAATAGAACTATTAGCAACAATGAAACTTTAATATTTTTTGACATAGTTAAATTAAGTAATGGTCTATCAACAGAGCAGCAAAAATTAAAAAAATATAATAAATGGAATACACAAAAGTTGGAAAAGCATTTTCATTATCTGTGTCACGATAAAGCCTAATGGAATAAAGCATAAATATTGCTCCAAGCACTAAAGCTGAAACTAGATAAAAAACTCCGGACATTAAGACAATGAATGGTAAAAGACTTACTAAAATCAGAATAATTGTATAAAGAACAATTTGTAGCTTAGTGAATTTAACTCCATGGGTCACCGGCAACATTGGAATATTTTCCTTCGCATAGTCTTCTCTTCTGTGAATTGCCAAAGCCCAAAAATGAGGTGGAGTCCAAGCAAAAATAATAAGCACTAAAAGCAATGCATTCGGATCAACTGAATTAGTTACAGCAGTCCAGCCAAGTAAAGGTGGTGCCGCTCCAGCCAATCCTCCAATAACAATATTTTGAGGCGTAGCTCGTTTTAAGTAGACTGTGTATATAAAAGCATAACCAATCAAAGAAGCTAAAGTTAAAATTGCAGTTAGGGTGTTTACATAAACAACTAATATCAGAGCGCCTAAAATGCCCAGCACTAGTGCAAAAATTGATGCATTTACAGGAGAAACATCGCCTTGGGGGATTGGTCTATTTTCAGTTCTGTTCATATTGGCATCAACTTTTCTATCAATAATTTGATTGATAGCAGCAGCAGACGATGCGCACAGTGCTATTCCAAGCATTGCAAACGCAATCAAAGATAAGGGTGGAAGCGTCTTGCTTGCAAGCAATGAGCCGACAAGAGCAGTGATGAGCATCATCAAGACCACATTTGGTTTACAAAGCTCGTAATAATTCTTAAGTGTGTTCATTTTTTCCAAACTATAAAATTAACCATCAGGGTAGTTAAGAGTAACGCAGCTGCAACTAAATTGTGCGCAATTGCTATATAAAGAGGAAGAACATATACAACATTCATTATCCCAAGGGAAATTTGGGTTACCAAAACCAAGCCTAAGGTAGAGGCTAATGGTGCGGCATTTGAAAACCACAGACGCGTCACTAATATTGCAAAAATTAACGTCACGAAAATTGCGCTGATTCTGTGAGAATAATGAATTGCAACTCTTGCATCATTATCTAATAACCCATAAAGATAATTTGGTCCGACTTCTTGAAATAGATTGAAACCATTAGCAAAATCCATCGGTGGGAGATACGAGCCCTGACAAGTTGGAAAATCTGCACAGGCCAATGATGCATAATTTGTACTGGTCCATACACCAAGAAAAATTTGTACTATTAAGGCGACTAATGCCAAGGCAGCCAAAGGCTTTAAATGCTCAATTTGATAACTTTTAATATAATCAGCTGAGGTTAAATATAAATAAAAAAATAAGCTCAACGTTGTGAAGCCCCCAAAGAGGTGGCCAGTAACAATAATTGGAAGTAGCTTTAAGCTAACGGTCAGGTACCCGAAAATGCCTTGGCAACATATAAAAAATAGAAGAAACGAGGTAATCTTTTTAATTCGAAGGGGTAATTTATATTTAAATGCAGCTACAGTTAATGCTATTGCGATCAAGCCCAAAAAAGCAGCAAAATACCTATGCACAACCTCTGGAATTGCCTTATCAATTTCATAAGGAAACTGAGGATACCTTTGTTCGGCAAGCAGAACATCTGCCTCAGAAGTTGGAAAAACAACAAAGCCATAGCATCCCGGCCAATCTGGACAACCCAGTCCAGCATCTACTAATCGTGTCCAAGCTCCAAGAGCGATCACAACAAAAGCCATGCATAGTCCAAAAAGAGATAGTCCTCGAATCATACTCATATTAATACCTTAAGATCTTTTAAAATTAGCTTTGGGTCCATGGAGATTGGAAAAAACATTACTGCTCTGCCGTATGAATCAATGATAAAAATTTT
>JGI20157J14317_10004616_pt1 | contig 10569 bp, 9 predicted proteins | sample COG_07_FD_14317 | JGI IMG/M metagenome (IMG submission 14317)
CAATATGTAAGATCCTTTTTTATTGATGAAACTGAAGTTACAAATTCAATGTATGTTGAATACTTATTTTGGATGAATAAAGTTTTTGCAAAGGATTATCCTGATATATATAAAGCTGCTCTTCCCGATACCTTAGTATGGAGAAATCCACTTGGTTTCAACGAAGACATGGTAAATAACTATTTAAGACATCCAGCATTTGAAAATCATCCAGTTGTTGGTGTAAATTGGAAACAAGCTACTAATTTTGCAAAATGGAGAACGGATAGAGTAAATGAAAGAATATTAGTTGAAAATGGATATTTAAGACCTGAATCAATCATCCTGATAGTTTAGTAAATGGATATTCTTTTAATACTAAAGCTTATTTTTTAAACCCTGGGGAATCTTTCGGTGGAAAAATATATGAAATGGCAGACAGTAAACAGACTGAAACTAATGAAGATGGAGAAACAATTTATAATAATGTCAAAAGAGAAAGTGGATTATTACTTCCTGAATACAGACTTCCTACAGAAACAGAGTGGGAATATGCTGCTCTTGCTTTAAGTGAAATTTCAGAAATGAACTTATACCGAGGTAAAAAGAAATTTCCATGGAGCGGAGAGTATACTAGATCCGGTAAGAGAAAAAATCAAGGTGATCAACTAGCAAATTTTAAATTATCAGACGGTGACTATGGAGGTATTGCCGGTTGGTCTGAATCAGGTTCTGGAATTACAACATCAGTTAAATCATATCCTGCAAATGATTTTGGAATTTATGGTATGGCAGGAAATGTTGCTGAATGGGTTGCTGATGTATATAGACCTATTATTGATGAGGAGATGAATGATATTAGTTATTATAGAGGAAATCAATATTTTAATCCAAGTATTGGAGAAGATGGAAAAGTATTAATTACAAAAAATACTGATTCAATTTCTATACAAAATTTACCTGGATCGATACAATATAGAGATTCAAATTCAGTTGATTTAAGGAATTTTAATGATGGTGACTTAAAATCAACAAGAGAGTTTCTTAGTTCATCAGGAAAATCCCAAATGTATAATTCACCTGATTTAAATGATCCCAACCTNGAAAGNACAACNCTAATTAGTGATAAAGCAAGAGTNTACAAAGGTGGTTCGTGGTTGGACAGAGCATACTATCTTGATCCTGCNCAAAGAAGATATCAGCTAGAATCTATGACTTCAAACTTTATTGGATTTAGATGTGCAATGTCTTATTTAGGTGAAGTAAGAAATACTAAAAAATCAAGAAAAAGATAAATTAATTACTCATATCTTTTCTTTTGTATTTTATTATATTTAACTGATGCTTTCGTCAGAACTTTATAACTATTTTAAAGAATCAAGTTCAGTTTCTACTGACACTCGATTAATTAATAAAGGTTCAATATTTTTTGCTTTAAAAGGAGAAAATTTCGATGGAAACAAATTTGCAGAAGAAGCAATTAAAAATGGAGCTAGTTATGCAGTTATTGATGACCAATCATTAAACAATCCGAAATTTATTAAAGTCAAAAATGTTTTAAAATCCTTACAAGATTTATCCAAATTTCACAGGTCCAAACTTTTAAAAACCAAAATAATTGCACTCACTGGAAGTAATGGAAAAACCACTACAAAAGAATTAATAAGTGAAGTATTAAAAAAGAAATACAAAATCATTTCAACAATTGGAAATTTAAACAACCACATTGGAGTTCCTCTAACTCTCTTAAGAATTAAGCAGAATACAGAAATTGCTATAGTTGAAATGGGAGCAAATCATCTAAACGAAATTAAACTACTAACAGATTTAATTAATCCAGATTTTGGATTGATAACAAATTTTGGCAAAGCTCATTTAGAGGGTTTNGGTAGTATTGAAGGCGTAATAAAAGGAAAAAGNGAGTTATATGATTTTCTAATTAAAAACGATAAAAAAGCGTTTATTAATAATGATGATTATATACAAAATCAATTTATTGGCAATAAAATAAGTTTTAGCAAAGAAGATAAATCTAATTATATATTCAAAGAAGTTAAAGACACTAATTATGCTGGTCTTAATTATAACGACTTTATAGTAGATTCGAAACTTACAGGGAATTATAATTATCATAATATAGCATTTGCTACATCTGTAGGCCTTTATTTCAATATTTCAATTGAAAAAATAAAAGAAGCGATATCTAATTATATTCCATCAAACAACAGATCTCAAATAATAGAAAAAAATAATAAATTAATTATACTAGATGCCTATAACGCTAACCCTACAAGTATGATTTCCGCAATAAATTCTTTAATAGTAAAACAGGGTAAGAAATCAGTTATTTTGGGAGATATGTTTGAACTAGGAAATCAATCTGAAAAAGAACACCATGACTTGATTGATTTTTGTGTAAAAAATAATTTTGAAAATATTTTTTTAATCGGAAATGAATTTTTTAAACAAAAAGATAAGTTTGAAATTCCCTTTTTTTATAAAACTAAGGATGAATTAAATAAACATATTAAAAAGTTTCCAATAACTTCAAAATATATTCTTATTAAAGGCTCAAGAGTAATGAGAATGGAAAATTTNATAAATTTTATATGAAAATAATGAANAAAACGATTTTATTTTTATTTATATCTGTATTCATAGGCTGTAATAATCCTATTTCGTGGCAAAATTATAATGAATCTGATGAGATTAGACAAAGTAAAAGTCATGCTAATAAAAGAATGCAATTCAAATTAATTCAATCGAAATATGACGTTAAAAACGATTGGTTTAAAAATATTAATAAAGATGTAATCGAATTCAATGAAAAAGAATACAATTTTCTTAAACCATTAATAATTGAAAAAAGTATTCCTGAAATTCAAACAAGCATTTTAGATGAAAAACTTACTTATGAAAAACTAGTTTTATTCTATTTATTTAGAATAAAATCTATTGAGTTTAATAAAAATCAATATTTAAATTCAATTATAAGTATTAATCAAAACATAATAAATGAGGCTAGAGAAAAAGACAAAATAAAACCTGAATCTATTTATTCATTACATGGAATTCCAGTTCTTTTAAAGGACAATATTAATTATGAAGGTTTAGCCACTACAGCCGGATCATTTGCTTTAAATAACAATATGTCTAAAAATGCTTTTGTTGTAGATAAATTAAAAGAAAATGGAGCTTTAATACTTGGTAAAACTAACCTTAGTGAATGGGCATACTATTTCTGTAATAACTGTCCTTCGGGTTACAGTGCTTTAGGGGGACAAACTTTAAATCCATATGGAAGAAAGATTTTTGACTCTGGTGGATCAAGTTCAGGTAGTGGAGCTGCTATCTCTGCAAATTTCTCTAGTGTTTCATTAGGCTCCGAAACGTCGGGTTCTATATTATCTCCCTCTTCAGCAAATTCCATTGTAGGTCTAAAACCCACTATTGGTCTAGTAAGTAGATCAGGAATAGTACCAATATCTAGTACGTTAGATACTTCTGGACCTATGACAAAAAACGTAATTGACAACGCAATAGTTTTAAAAGCGATTTCTGGATTTGATGATAATGATTCTATGTCAGTAAATAATGTAGACATTGATTTAGAATCTATAGTTAGTTCCTCATTGAAAGGAAAACGTTTTGGAGTATTTAATGAATTTTTAAATGATTCTCTTTATTTAAATGCAGTAAATAAAATTGAAAAATTGGGAGGGGCTATTATAAAATTCAATCCACCCCAAATTAATTTTAACGGTTTTAGAAAGATTCTTGACTATGACATGAAAAATGATCTTCCCGTGTATTTTAAAAACAACAATATTTCTTTTAAAAGTGTAAATGATATTGTTGAATTTAATAAGAAAGATTCATTAAATAGAGCACCTTATGGACAAGGAATATTTAAATCTATTGTAAGTGATTCTACTAAACTTAATGAAATATCCTCAATTAAAACTAGAATCAAAATCGAAGGAAAAAAATATTTTAGTACAGCAATTAATAAACATAAATTAGATGCTATAATCTCAATAAATAATTATCATGCAGGTTACGCTGCCGGGGCATATTATCCCTGCTTAACAATTCCAATGGGTTATAATAAAATTGGTAAACCTTTTAACCTAACATTTATTTCAGAATCATTTACCGAGAATAAGCTTTTGCAAATCGGATACGCTTTTGAAAAAGAGACAGGCTTAAGAGTTAAACCATTTTAATTGAATCGTTGGTAATAGGTAGGGTAACTAGGTTTTAAAGGAGATCTAATTTCAAATAACTCTAAATCAGAACTAGCTTTAAAATTAAGTTTGGATTCTTTTTCAATTTTGATAAATGTTCCCTTATCAAGGTTTTTATCTTTATATAATAGATTTCCTTGTTTTATAAAAAAAGAATAAACCTTTTCAGAATCTAAATTAACTAAATGAGCACCATCTTCATATTTAATTTCATAAATCTCTATTCCCTCTGAATACATTTCAAATGGAGAATCTTTTCCTTTAATAGTTGTAACAGTTATGTTTTCATTTTTTAATATTGGAAAAGAAGCATGCTTATAATCACTGTAAGTTGCAGGTTGTGTAATTGTTTTAGAAATGTTTGGGTCAAACCATATTTGAAACATTCGAGAATTATCTAGAATTTCTTCTGCATGAGATATTCCATTTCCAGATCTAATAATTTGAGCATCTCCTTTTTTTAATTCGATCCATTTATTTTGCTGTGAATCAAAATGTTTTATACTTCCCTCAATCACAAAACTACATATCTCAAATCCTTGATGAGGATGTAAACCGATAGTACTTCTAGATACAGGAGTCCATGCATCAGCCCAATAAAATAAATTTGAATACGGCTTTAATTCCCCTCCATCTTGAGGGAATCCTATAGGTTTTTTTTCTAAAATCTCACCATTATTAAAGTTTCCTGAAGCTTGTTCTTTCTTATCAAAAATTTTAACTGACATAATTAATTTTTAATTCAACAATATTACAAAGTTTAGTTGTTTATAGTAACTAATATTAAGTCCTATTTGTTGTTTTTTAAATAATCTAAGGCTAGAGTAGTCATTGATCTTAATCCTGTTATCATTGCTGAATCATCAACATAAAAATCGGGGGTATGATGAGGAGCAGCTTTCAATGGATCTGTTCCTTTTTTAGCTCCACCAATAAAAAAATAAATTCCAGGAATTTTTTCTTGAAAAAAAGAAAAATCCTCAGCTCCAGTAATTGCATTCATTGAATTAACATTTTCAGAACCATTTATTCTTTGAAGAGATGGTAACATTTGTTCATATAAATCAGGATCATTATAAGTTATTGGATAAGTAACTTGATATGTTATTTTAGCTTTAGCATTATTTGCTTCAGCAATATTTTTAACGATTTCCTCAAGCCTTTTTAATAAAGCTTCCTTCATTTTATTGTCAAGTGTTCTTATAGTGCCTAACATGTACAAACTCTCGGGAATAATATTGCTTCTGACTCCTCCATGAATGCTTCCAATTGTAACAACTGCAGCGGCTTCAGTTAGTGGCATATTTCTACTTACAATAGTCTGAATTGAATTAATCATTTGAGATGCAGTAACAATCGGATCTACTCCTGTCCAAGGAGTTGACCCATGAGTTTGAACTCCTTCAATATCTATTCTAAATTCATTTACTGCAGCCATGATACCTTTAGGTCTAACATAAACTTGTCCAGCGCTAATTTGAGACCATATATGAAGACCAAATATTGCATCAACATCAGGATTTTTCAACACGCCCTCCTTAACCATTAACTCGGCTCCACCTTCTTCCCCAGCTGGAGCTCCTTCTTCAGCAGGTTGAAAAATAAATTTAACGGAACCTGGAATTTCATCTCTTATTTCATATAAAACTTTAGCCACCCCTAATAAGATTGCAGTATGAGTATCGTGACCACATGCATGCATTACAGGAACTATATCTCCGTTATATTCCCCTGTCATTTTTGAAGCCCAAGATAAATCTGCCCTTTCTTTGACCGGTAATCCATCAATATCAGCTCTTAAAGCCACTACCGGTCCTGGTTTTCCACCTTTTAATAATGCTACAACACCTGTTTTCGCTACTCCAATTTGCGGATCAAAACCAATTTTTCTTAATTCATCTGCTATTCTTTCAGAAGTTTTAAATTCTCTATTACTAAGCTCAGCATTTTCATGAAACCAATGTCTTAGTTCAATAACTTGGTTTTCATAGCCAGAGATTAATTCAGAAATTTTTTTATCGAATTTTTGAGAAAAAGAAAAAAAAGAAACAAACAGTAGAAATAAAGACAAATACTTTTTCATAATATTATAATAAGTTTAAGTTGGATTGAAATTTTTTACAAGCTTTTAAAAATGATTCTTTTAGTTCATCATTTAATATTCCATCTGAAGAACTAAAGTTTGAAGAAAAATTTGGAAGCGAAAACATAGGTAAGTCAAACTTATGATTGAATGAAATACGACTGTGAGCGGTTTCTAAAACTGAGAGCGCACCTCTTTCACCGTCTGATGTAGATAAAAGTAACATAGGTTTATCCCACCAAACTATTTTACCGATTCTAGAAATCCAGTCAAAAATATTTTTAAAAGCAGCAGTATAGGACCCATTATGCTCAGCAAATGAAATTATTAATGCATCAGAACATTTCAATAATTCATAAAACTTCGTTGCCTTTTCAGGAATTCCAGAATTTAATTCTTTATCCTCACTAAATATGGGCATCTCAAAGTCATTTAAATCTAAAATAATTATTTCAACATTTTTAAATTGATTGGACGCATAAATAGAGAATTGCTTGTTAATTGATTTTTTTGAGGAGCTTGCTCCAAATACTACAATTTTCTTCATAATTGTGGGTCATACTGGATTCGAACCAGTGACTTCTACCCTGTCAAGGTAACACTCTGAACCAACTGAGTTAATGACCCGTTAAAAAATTAAATTTATAAATTAAAATTAATATTTAACTTATTAATTAAACTGTATTTTCAAATTAATACTCTTTTTAAGAATGAGTATTGTTTATTCTTTATATTAGTATTATGAAGAGAAAAGAAAAGATGATAAGATTTTGGATTGATATTGTTTTTAAAATTATTGTGTTTGTTGCTGCTGTAATTGCTATGAAATTAATTTTCTTTAAATCATAGATTTCTACTTATTTTTATCGAATACAACTGGAAAAGAATAGCTCATTGCTACTGGATAATCATTTTTAAGTGCAGGTTCCAAAGAAGGTATTTTTTTTATAGCTTTTTCAGCTTGAACTCTATATTCTTCATCGCCGTATGATGAAATCTCGAAAATATTTCCATCGTTTTCAATAATCAAATCTAAAAAAACAATCACCTGAGTGCTTTCATCATTATGAGTTTTTGGATACTTTAAATATTTTGTAATATAAAACTGGATGTTTTCTTTAAAAAGAGTAATAGAAGTTTCAGGTGTAACATCTTTAGCCTTGGGAAATAAAGGAGCCCAATCAATATTATCTAAGGTAAACACATCGTTAAGATCAAAGTTTTGTGATTCATTTCTGTATGTTACTGGAATTCTAAAAGGAAAAGATTTAACAACACCATCAATCTTTCCCGGTTTCATAACAGGAAGTTTATTAAAAATATTCAATGCTGCTTGTTCAAATATAGAATTAGCGGTATTTAATGCATCTGAGTCAGTAAACTCAACACCTACTATTGAGGATTTAGCAAATAGTTTATCAACTTTTCCATTAATATCAATCTCAAAAAATACATTAACAACAGATTGTAATCCTAATTCTTTAGCACTATCAGGAAAAACAAAATATTTTTCAATATGCTCAGCTATAGTTTCGTNAAAACAAATACTTTGATTCTTGACAGGAACTAATTTACATATNGGAAAAACTGGGAACTCCTTGTTAACTAATTGTTTTTCTTGNGAACTAACAGAGNAAAAAAAGAAAATAACAATAATTGAAAGTAACTTATTGAGCATGAAATATGTTTTAATGATGATTTACAAAACGCTAAAATACAATTTAGATAACTTTTTTTATTAAATTAGTTGAGTAAANAAATTTTAATATTATGAAATTTTATAAATATATATTGCCCTTCATTTTAATAGCATTATTGGGTTCTTGTGAAAATATGGACCAAGAAATGTCTGATGACGAACTAATTCAAGCTATTATTAGTTCAGAGAATCGAATTTCTGTAACAAAAAACGATCTTCCCAAAACTGCTATATCTACTCTGAATTTTAAAATGAGTGACGATGTAATTCGTTATGCAGAGTTAGCTCCAGAATTAGGATTTGAAATTGAAATGAAAAGTTGGGGATTTTTTGATTTTGAGTTAGATTACGAAAGAAATGACAATAAATATTTCACAACAAAAGGAAGAGAATTAGAATCAAGTAAAGGAAATAAAGACGATTGGGCCGATAAAAAAAATAAAGATGGGAAGAAAAAAAGAGGACCTTGCTTTAAATTTGTTTACCCAATTTCATACACAATGAGTGATAATTCTGTAATTACAGGAGATAACAGAAAAGAAATTCACAATCAAATTAAAACCTATTTTGAAAAAAATGGTAAATCAAAAGAAAACAAACCTAGCTTAAATTTTCCTCTTCAAATTTTAACGCTTGATGATAATAAAAACGTATCGACGAAAGATATTTTAACACTTGATGATTTGAAAGCTTTATGGAAAAAATGTAAAGGTGACAAAAAAGAAGATGGAGATAAAAAGAATGATTAATAGTACTTTTTCATAGGTTCCACATTTATAAATTATATTTATTACTATTTCTAATCTTTCTCAACCTTTCTTTCCATTGATTATAGTTTTCTTTAGGCAAATCTGGAATGGTGTCTAATGATTTTTTTAATAAATTAAAAACTTCATTTTCTTGTTCAGTAAAATTATTAATCGAAATAGGTCTCATTTCAAAAATATCATCTGAATATTTAAAAAATCTACCTTTTTTGTAAAGCTTATAATTCTTACTTTGAGCAAAAATTCCTCTGTCAAGTCCTCTTGTTGACCACATTGGATTATAATAAGTTACTAAAACATCTCTTTCCCTATAATTATTATCTAACATAAGTGGAATTAAACTCTTTCCGTAAGATTCATGATTTTTAACATTAAGGATATCTTCAAAAGTTGCATAAAAATCTGTAAGATCTATTAATGCATCGCTAACTTTAAAATTCGTAATTTTAGTATTCCAATTAATTATCATTGGAACGTTTGAAGCATATTTAATTGTTCTTCCTTTAGAACCTTGTATCTCATTTCCATTATTTAAGGTTGTCACTTTTGTGTCTGTTCCGTTATCTCCCAAAAAAATCAAAATCGTATTTTTATGTAAATTATTTTTTATTAATGCTTCTGAAATTTCACCAACAACCTTATCCATGTATGTAACCATTTCTGAAAAATATTTTGGATTATTTCCAATATTTCTCTTGTTTAGGTCTTTCCAATCTTTAGAATCTGGTGTAGGACGAAAAGGATCATGTACTAATGTCATTGGATAATAAACAAAAAAAGGAGCATTCTTATTTCGTTGTATAAAATCAACAATAAAATTTGAAAAGATATTGGGACCATAATCATCAATATTGGTTTCTATTTTTTTTCCGTTTTGGAAAATATTAGGATTGGCAAATCTATCACCTCTTTCAGTTAACCACCACAGACAATACTCGTCAAATCCGGCATCGTAAGGTCTATCTAAATTTTGGTTATTTTCTAAATTAAATTGAACTCCATTTAATTGCCATTTACCTGCGATTAAGGTTTTATAACCGTTTTCTTGAAATAAGTTTCCAAAAGTTTTCTGACTGGGATTTAAATAAGTGAAATATTCATAATTAACATAATTTGGTTTGCCAGTCATAATTTTAACCCTTGATGGACTACATAAGGGTTGAGAATACGCATTAATGAAGTTGATTCCGTTCCTAGCTAAAGAATCTAAGACAGGTGTTTGATAATTTACTGCTCCATTAACACCTAACGCTTCAAAACCAATATCATCAGCCATTATTAAAATTACATTAGGCTTATCATTTTTTAGTTTTGTGTCACAAGAAAAAAAACAAAGAGATAGAAAAAGGAACAAAATACGTTTCATCATACATTTTTTAATTTTATAATTATTAGATCTTGAATATTTTAAGACTTATTTATTTTATTCCAAGCAAAAATCATTACTGAAGCAAAAAAAAACAAAGCACCCAATGGTAATAAAAAGAAAGGTTCATTTAAATACCCATTTTCATCAACATCTGATCCAATTAGAAAAAATAAAAAATAGCAGAACAAGCTTATTGAAAACAAAATTAATGGCAGTTTTTTTTTCATTAATGAAATATTAATATTTATAATATGTATAAAGCTAATTTTTTATTTTTTATTTTTGGGCAGATTTAAGAAAAATGAAACACATCACAAAACAAGATTTAAAATATATGGATCGCATATATCGTTTAAATTTAATAAATAGTTGTACTGGCTATAAATCTGCTAATTTGATTGGAACAGTTTCTTTAGATAATATTC
>JGI20157J14317_10004621_pt1 | contig 10555 bp, 8 predicted proteins | sample COG_07_FD_14317 | JGI IMG/M metagenome (IMG submission 14317)
GCCCCAGCCTTTGTGACAGCATTCCAGTGCCTGACGCATAACATCTACATTGCCAATGCATTCAAAGCTGTAATCCACACCGCCGCCGGTCATCTGAATAATATGGTCGACCACATTGTCCACTTCTCGCGGGTTGATAAAGTCGGTCATGCCAAACTGTTTGCCCAGCGCGGCGCGGGCTGGGTTGAGGTCGATACCAATAATGCGCGTGGCGCCCACCATTTTAGCGCCCTGAATTACATTGAGACCAATACCACCCAGACCAAATACAGCCACTGTGGAACCGGCCTCTACCTTCATGGTGAAGGCAACTGCGCCAATGCCAGTGGTTACACCACAGCCGATATAGCAAATCTTGTCGAAGGGCGCATCTTCGCGCACCTTGGCCAGACTGATCTCTGGCAACACTGTGTAGTTGGAGAACGTGGAGCAACCCATATAGTGCAGTATGGGCTTGCCTTCAAAAGAGAATCTGCTGGTGCCGTCGGGCATTACGCCCTGCCCCTGAGTGGCGCGAACTGCCTGACAGAGGTTGGTTTTGGGGTTGAGGCAGAAATCACATTCACGACATTCCGCTGTATACAGCGGGATTACATGGTCGCCAGGCTTCAGATTTTTAACGCCCGGCCCTACATCGACCACTACACCTGCGCCCTCATGGCCCAGAATCGCCGGGAATGCACCCTCGGGGTCATCGCCCGATAAGGTAAAGGCATCCGTATGGCAGACGCCGGTGGCTTTGATTTCAACCAAGACTTCTCCGGCTCTTGGGCCATCGAGATCGACCTCCACAATTTCTAAGGGCTTTCCTGCTCCAAATGCAACGGCGGCTCTGGTCTTCATACTCTGATTCCTCTTATAAATAATATCTTGGCGATTATTGTTATGAGTTAGTTGATTGCTGGTTGCCATACTAGGCCAAAACAGGCTATTTTGGCTATTAGAAAGCGACCTGATAATAATAACCTTAACAGCTGGTGCGCCCAATGAGACCAATAATAAAACTTGCCCTTTTGTGCCTATTAGTTAGCCCCACAGGCTGGAGCTCTGAACCCTCAGGTGCGCCAAAGGCTATTGATAAGCTGGTGATCTACACCGCGAAAAAAATTATCACCATGGAACCCGCTCTGCCCGAAGCCACCGCAGTAGCAGTTGCCGATGGGAAAATTGTGGCTGTGGGCAGTCTCGAGTCTCTGGATAGCTGGATAAAACAGACCAATAGCCGCATTGACCGTCGCTTTGAAGGCAAAGTGATTATGCCTGGGTTTATTGATCCCCATGTGCATCCCAGTCTGCCGGCTGTACTCACTCAGTTTGCCTTTATTGCGCCAGATGATTGGTCATTGCCCACCGGTGAGTTCCCCGGGGCAAAAACCCCAGAGGCTTATATTGAGCGCCTTAAACAGCTAGCCAATGAGCATACAGACAAGACCATCCCCTTTATTGCCTGGGGCTATCACCCTCTATGGCATGGCACCCTATTTCGCGAGGAGTTAACAGAGCTCTTTCCCGACCAGCCGGTGATGCTGTGGCATAGATCTTTCCATGAATTAATTGCCAATGATGCGGCCCTTAATCTGCTGGGAGTTACCGAGGCTGACTTAGTGGGCCACCCACTGACCAACTGGGCCAAGGGCCATTTCTATGAAAACGGCCTGTACGCCCTGATACCGAAAATGCCCTTTCTGTTTGACCCCGCGCGTTTTGGTAAAGGTATGCAAAACTTTATTCAGATGGTACATCAGGGTGGTGTCACCACAGCTCTGGATATGGGCACTGGCGTGTTTGGTAACCCGGACGCTGAGATTAACCTAATTCGCCACACAGTGGAGAGCAGCCAGGCCCCGGCACGGGTGATTTTAACGCCAATAATTACTGACTTTATTGCCCGCAAGCAGACTATCGAGCAGGCGTTGCAGCAGGTGGATAAATGGCGCGACGAAAGTAGTCATCGGGTGATGTTTGATCGCCGCTTTAAGTTAATGATTGATGGCGCTATTTATAGTGGGCTGGCGCAATTTAAGTTCCCCGGCTATATCGATGGCCACGAAGGCGTATGGATGGTCCCCCATAAGGTCACCGAGAAATGGGCTCAGGCTTTCTGGGACGCAGGCTATCAGATTCATGCCCATACCAATGGCGACGGCAGTGCCGAGGTGTTGATTAATCTGCTTAAGACATTACAAAGCAATACACCCACCGCCGATCATCGCCTCTCGCTGGAACATTTTGCCTACACCACTGAAGATCAAAACCGCCAGCTGGCAGAATTAGGCGCTGTGGTTTCCGCCAATCCTTATTACCATTTTATTCTTAGCGATATCTACAGCGACCAATGGCTTGGCGCTGACCGCGGCAATCAGATGGTGCGGCTGGGGTCATTAGAGCGACTGGGTATGCCCTTTGCCTTTCACTCCGACAGCCCAATGGCACCGCTGGAGCCTTTAACCCTGGTCTCTGCGGCGGTTAACCGCGTTACCATCAATGGCAATCTAACTGGCAAAAATGAGCGAGTGAGCCTGGAGGCTGGCCTGCGTGCTATTACCATTGATGCGGCCTGGGTAATGGGCTGGGAAGATAGAATTGGGTCGATTCGCGCCGGCAAAAACGCCGACTTCACCATATTGGAAGCCGACCCTTATCGAGTTGCCCCCAAGCGCATTAAAGATATCAAGATCTGGGGTACGGTATTTGAAGGCACGCCTGCACCGCTGTCGACCGACTAGTTTCGACGAATACAGCCGGGCAGGCTGCAGAGCATTTCAAATAGCAGATTAGCGGCCAATAGCGAGGTATTGCCGGTGGTATCGTAGGGGGGCGACACCTCCATCAGGTCGCAGCCCACCAGGTTGAGGCCATAGCAACCACGGATAATCTCCAACCCCTGAGAGGCGCTTAAGCCACCGGGCTCTGGTGTGCCGGTACCCGGTGCCACTGAGGGGTCCAGGCCATCAATATCAAAGGTTAAATAAGTGGGGGTATCTGGCCCTATGGTGTCGCGAATCTGGTCCATCATAGGTGCCAGTGATCTGTACCAGCATTCCTCGGCGGTAATCACTGTGGCGCCCTGCTCTCTGGACCAATCAAAATCATCAGCCGCATAACCTGTGGCTCTGAGTCCAATCTGGAACATTTTATTAGTTTCTATTAGGCCTTCTTCTATGGCACGGCGAAACACTGTGCCATGGGCAATTTTTTCACCGAACATTTCATCATTGATATCGGCATGGGCATCCACATGAACCAGTGCCACTGGGCCATGCACCTTGGCCAGGGACCTCAGTACCGGCAGGCTGCAGGTATGGTCGCCACCCACGGAGATTGGTTTGGCACCGGCGGCTAAGACCGCATCAACTGCAGCTTCAATAGCATCGACCGTCTTTAACAGGTTGTAGGGATTAACCGCCACATCGCCAATATCCGCCACTTGAAAGGAGTCGAATGGCGCGGCCCTGGTAGCCATGCCGTAGGGGCGCACCAGCACAGACTCTGTTCTGATCTCTCGGGGTCCAAATCTGGTGCCCGGGCGGTTGCTGGTGCCTATATCCACAGGCATGCCCAGCAGGGCAACATCCAAACCTGTGGCATCCTGCTGAATAGGCAATCTAAAGAAACTCGCCTGGCCAGCAAATCTTGGCATCTGGTTGCCGCCCAGAGGTTGATTATTAGTATTTGCTCTATCAGTCATGGTTATCTCTCTAAGTCCTATTTGAGCCGAAGTCTAACACTGCTATAAATAGTTTAAAGATACGCCAAAAGGGTACGACAGAGGTAAATTTGTTGTTAAGCTAGGGCGATCCCCTAACAATAATAAAAAGGATACCCCGATGAGCGATATTATTATCTACAGCCTAGCGCTGGCACTGGCGCAAATTTGGCTGCTGCCTATGTTCCTCAACCTAAACAATACTGCCTGGTTATTATCTAACCGCGATGACGCCGTAGATACCTCGGTTATGCACCAGCGAGCCGCCAGAGCCTCGGCCAATTTGCAAGCTAGCTTGCCAGCGTTTTTGGCCCTCTGCCTGCTGTCTATGCAAATGGATATTGATATAACTACCAGCGCAACCTACTGGCTGGGCCTGCGTATTATCTATATTCCTCTGTATCTGTTTGGCATTAGTATGCTGCGCTCTCTCTCCTGGATGGCGTCAGTGGCTTGCATGGTCCATATGGCAATGCAGCTAGTATAGAAAACAGAAGTTACGGTTTCAGTGAAAGCCCTCTTCGGAGGGCTTTTTGCGTTATACCTTATAAGGAAGCACTGCATGAAAATGCCTCTGGCAAAGCTTAAAAAATATTTTGTGGTAGACAAGCTAATCTACCATTCGGTGGATCTAAGCCTGTATATGGTGTCTGCTGTGGTGGAGGGCGAAGAGCATTATATAGCCGATAACCGCGGTAATTTCCTAAAATCTAGCAAGTTAATCGAGCTGCAAAAGATGATGGCCCAGATCAAGGCAACAGAGACTGTGCTGCGCCATACCAGCCCCTACGATGAAATGGTAGGTGGCCCGGATAAAACCGCCTCCAATGCCCTTGAAGTACCTCTGGGGGATAATAAGCTGTACTAGTGGTTCCACCAGGCCAGATCGGTAAATGATCGCAGGTCTATTTCATGGGTCCAGGTGGACCTGTGCTGCTGGGCCAGATGCAAATAGGTCTCGGCAATTTTTGCTGGCAGCATTAAGCCATCATGCTCCAGCCCCCTGCTCTCTCGCAGCGCCTGAAACTGTTCTGGCCCCAGCATCTTACCCAGGGTATCTGGCGCATCTACGGCGCCATCGATAAGCACATGGGCTATGTGAATACCTTTGGGGCCCATCTCCGCATTTAGCGACTGGCAGAGCATTCGGCGACCTCCCATTGCTGATGCATGGGAATGTTGCCCGGAATTACCCCGCACTGCAGCGGTGGCAGAAGTTACTATAATCGAGCCATGACCCCGGGCTTCCATAAGCGGGCACACAGATGAGGCAAGGCGAAATAAACCCTGAGTGGCAATGCGCCAACCCATCTCAAAGGCTTTGTAGGAAGTNTCTGCCAGCGCCCGGTCGCCAATCTGGGCGCCGAGATTGTAGATAACTGTTTCTATTGGGCCTGTATCCCGCTCTATAGCCTCCACCAATTTCTCAATGGTGTCGGGCTGTATCGCATTGAGTAAAAACCCAGTGGCCTCGCCGCCCTCGGTCTGAATATCCGCCACTAGTTTGTCTAGCCCATACTGGTCACTGCGACGACAGAGCACAGAGTGGTAACCCTCGGCCGCAAAGCGCATACCCACATTACCGCCAATGCCTGCGCCGGCCCCAATAACTAAACAGACTGGTTTCATAATTCACCTTTTATTTTGACTGTATTTTAACTGTGGCTCTGGACTCTAACTCAGAATTTTAATGGGTATCAAGGCTGGGGGGAGAAAGCTAAAAACGATAGCGTATTTTGGCAATAACAGACTCAACCTGAAGGCCATCCCATCCCATCTGCAACAGGTCTCGCGGACCCTGATCAGCCTCCTCGGTATCGAAGTAGCCACCGCGACTGTAGACCAAAAATATATCGGACAGGGGCGCCAGCTGGTATCTGTAGCGAAGCTGCAGCGCGGTATCGCTCAAACTAAAGTCTGAGGCTTGATTGTACGATGGCAGCAGACGGCCTGTATTACTAAGCTGATAACTGTTTATCTGAGCTGCATCTATACCCACCCACTGGAACTTCAACCTCACTTCCTGCTTGGCCGAGGGGTACCAATCAAAACGCATATCCAGATTAAAGTGATCGGCATCATAGGCAGACAACTGCCCTGTAGCAAAATCCCAGATCAGCCATTCCTGGAGTTTTTTATAGCTAAATCGACCACCCAGGGTAACTGTTTCACTGAGGTATAGCTGCGGCCTAAAATTAATATTGAGAGCCAGCTTTTCAGTTTGGCTATATTCAAGGTTAACTCTAACACTGTAAGTAAAGTCATCTCCTCTGGGACTTGAATATCTGGTCTCTAACCAATAGCGGGAAGAGTTGGCGAGCATACCATTGCCCCTGGTAATCTGATCATCCCAGCTGGCAGCTGCGCCCCCCGCCTCCAGGGCGAGCTGGCGAGTGGATCTGAAGGTCCAGCTGTGATCTAGCTCAGTCCATAGAGAGAGACGATCACCGTCGGTAGTTTCTGTGGAGCCATATTCCAGAACGGTGGAGCTTGAGAGAAATGACGAGCTGTCAGGGAAATCTGTACGGTCATAGCTTGTACTGCCAAAAAACTCTCTAAAATCATTGCGCTGCATGTAGCCCATATCATTCATATCAAAGTCGTCGCCATAATGGGACAGATACAGAATGTGGTACCAGCTATCATTGGGTGCATAGGACCAGTTTACCCAGCTGGCAAAATCCTGGCTGTCGACTCTAGTCTGGGCATTGATAGGGTTGGCCAGTTGGCTGATATCCGAGTGTAGAATTTGCCCGCGCATTTCCATATTTTCGCTTTTTCGCCAGATCATATCTGCCACCTGTACTGTGGCTTCTCTGTCTAGTGCAGAGCGCTCTACATAGGTGAGGCGGTGACCCAAAGTCAGGTCACTGGTTTTATGCTGTACTCGACTGGACAAGAAGTCTCCACCCAGGCCGCCATTCGCACTGTCTTCGCTGACGACAAATAGGCCCAGATCTGTCGACTTGCCAAAATAGGTAAGCTTGGTAGCCAAATCTATATCTACAATACTGGTGCCATAGCCTGAGGGGCCAGCACCGATGCGCCTGGTATACAGGGCCTGATCGCCATTAGGGATATTAGCGCTAAACAGTGATTGGTTTTCTGTGAAAAATGGCCGCTTTTCGGTAACAAAGGTTTCGACGGCCGAAAAGTTAACTACCAGATCGTCACTTTCCAACTGACCAAAATCTGGATTAATGGCACCAGTCAGCTGAGTATTGCTGTTGGGCCGCCAGACAAAGTCTAGACCGCCATTAAAGTCATTATTGCTGTTGGCAGCCGCGCCATCGTAGAGGTCGCTGGCATAACTGATATAGGGAAACCAATCCATGGTAGAGCTGGTCACCTGGTCAACTTCCAGGGGCTGCCAGTCCTCCATAAAGGTTGTGCGACTGTAGTAGGCATTGGGAAAAGCAAAGCGCAGGGACTCGTCAAATACCACCCGAGAAAACCACAGACCTATATTTTTGCGTCCATCGGCAGAGTTGGTCATAGGCGCGACCGTCCAGGGAATATGAATCTCGCTGTACCAGTAATCACCTTCTACCGAAGTCTGGGAGTACCAGATACCATCCCAGTCGGCGGAATAATCGCCGGGAGTCACTATGCCATCCTGCTGCGAATTAGCTGAACCCACAGTAAAGTCATAACCTGCCTGGGCGGTGCCATCGAAATCAATACTGACTACATTGCGATCCGCTTGAATTTCAGCATCCCTCGGGAACTGACGGTTGACAGACCTGGTGGTTGCCGGTTGGTAATTGGTAAAACCAATAAAGATACCCTCGGCGTTGGTCAATAACCGCACCTGAGTACTGTACTTTGCGGGCTCCCCAGTCAGAGGCTCTACGGTAACAAAGTCGCTGTAGAGCTGCGCCTGCTCCCATTCTGGTTCGTCGAGCACACCATCTATACTGATGGCCCCATAGGCCTGGGACGATAGTGATAGACAAAAAACTAGGCCTATTATTAGGGTCGTAAAATCTGTTTTTGGCATAATATTATTCAAATATCGCATTGAGTCGCTCGACACTGACTTTGTGGGAATACCGCAGCCGCGCAATGTCAATCTGCAACTGTGCAATCTCTTCAGCTGCGCGATAATAGGGCGCATTATCAATTTGCAGACCCAATTCTTTAATTAGCGCCCCGCTACTTAAATCTTCATCGTGCTGAGATCGCAAATGGAAATTTAAATTTTCATGGGAGCTGTGGGTAGCAAAAAAAACTACCCCACCAAATAAAATTGTGCCTGCAGCTGTGGCCAATATGGAAATAGACAGTGCGTGGGATGCCATGCTGGGAACCACCAGTAGAATCGGAATCAAACTTAAAACAAACAGGATACCGGCAAGAGTCACGGCCCATGAAAGCGCCTGTGCCAGCTTGCCCTCGACATCCATTTCTGACTTTTGCTGTAACACAATGCTGTCTCTGGCCAACTCCATTGACTCTTGGGAGGGCTCGGTGTGCAGCACGCCTGGATTATTCTTTAAATTGCTGAGAGTCTCTTGCACCCAAGACATCTCAGCTTCAATTCTTTTTATCCTGGTAGCTTGCCCAATAATAGAATCTTTTTGCTTTGCAAGCTGCTTGGTTCTGCTGTGGAGATAGACCCCTAGAGCGTGAGCATCATCAAGCTTGTTTCTCAGACCAAGACTGCGCAGCAGATCAGTATCAACATAACCCTGCTCAAACTCCTGCTCAAACTCCTGCTCCACAGCAAGCCGCAGCGAGGAATCAAAGTCGTTATTGTATCTGCCAACAGTCCAGTGCTGGTTAAATGCATCTGCAGTTGATTGAGTTTTAGTAAGCATAAATATGTATCAAATCCTAAGCTTTGCGCACAGGAGTGCCCTGTCTCTGCCTCAGCTTCCAGTCCTTATCTGTATATGTCGGTGCCGATTTGGAAAGCTTGAGGCTCTGTCCTTTGATTAAGTCTGCACCGCGCTCTGCCACCATCATAGTGGGTGCATTTAGATTGCCATTGGGCACAGAGGGGAAGACCGACGAATCAATTACCCTAAGCCCGGCAATACCTCTCACCCGCAGATCTGCATCCACCACTGCCATGGAATCAGAGCCTATTTTGCAAGTACCAGCCGGGTGATAGGCGCTGTCTACTGCATTGCGCACAAAGGCGTCAATCTGCTTGTCGGTCTGCACCTCAGGATCAGGTTGAATAGCCTCTCCACGATAGGGGTCCATAGCGGGCTGATTTATAATTTCTCTACTGAGCCGCACGCAGTCTCGAAAGCCCTGCCTATCTTGCTCAGTCTGCAAATAGTTGAACAAGATCTGTGGGTGCTGGTTGATATCAGCTGACCGAGCTCGCACATAGCCTCTGCTGGTAGGCTTATTATGCCCTACATGCACCTGAAAACCATGGCCTTTAAAAGCTACTGAACCATCATAGGTGACTGCACCGGGCAAAAAGTGATACTGAATATCTGGCGATTTTACACCGGCCCTGGAGCGTATAAATGCACAGGCTTCAAAATGATTGGTGCGGCCCAGGCCGGTCTTGAACAATAACCATTGGGCACCTATTAGGGCTTTTTGCCATAGCCCCAGCTTGCTGTTGAGGCTGATTGGCAGCTTGCAGCTATACTGAAAATTGAATTCGAGGTGATCCTGCAGATTCTCACCCACTCCAGGTAGATGATGGACAGTTTCGATACCCGCGCTCTCTAATACCTCTGTTGGACCCACCCCAGACACCTGTAGCAAATGGGGCGAACCTATGGCCCCAGCACAGAGCACAACCTCTCGGCTGGCTCTGGTCTGTCTGATTTTGCCTCTCTTTTTATACTGTATGCCCGTGGCAGTTTTGCCCTCAAACTGGATAGCGGTAACCAGAGCCCGTTTAAGAATCGTTAGATTAGACCGGTTCTTTGCGGTTTTAAGATAGGCATGGCTGGTGGATGCGCGCACTCCGGCGTCTACATTCATAAACTTCTGCCCNAAGCCTTCTTGCTTGTATCCATTGTAGTCATCGGTCTCGCCATAACCTGCCTCAACCCCAGCATCAATAAACGCTCGATACAGAGGATTGCGCATATTATTGCCGGAGGAAATAGCCACCGGGCCCTCAGAGCCAGTATATTCGCTGCTTCTGCATTGGTGGTTTTCCAGTTTCTTAAAGTACGGCAGGCAGTTTTGATAATTCCAACCTGCGGCACCCAGCGACTCCCACTCATCGTAATCTGTGGCATTACCTCTAACGTAAACCATGCCATTGATCGATGATGAACCTCCCATAACCTTCCCTCTCGGACAATTCATACGTCGGTTGTTGAGGTAGGGTTCCGGTGCTGACTCAAAGCCCCAGTTGTATTTACTGCTATTCATGGGAATACCCAGAGCTGAGGGCATGCGGATAAACACACTGGCGTCAGAGCCGCCGTACTCTACTAAAAGCACGGTACAGTCAGGGTCCTCAGACAGCCTGGAGGCCACGATAGCACCGGCTGAACCAGCACCTACCACTATGTAGTCGTAATCTGTTGTCTGTTGAACCACTTAAACCACCAAAATTAAGTTCGCTGACTGGGCTGAGAAAAAATNTTGCCCAGCAGCTCTCTGCGCCTGAATAGCAGAGTATAGATCACCCCGTATAAGCCAATCACCAACAGCCCCACCCATTCAATTTTTAGGGGCGTAAGCTGATAGAGCAGTACCAGAATACCCATTAACAACCAGTTGCCCAGGATATACTTGCGCCGTCCCAGTTGGTTCACCGTCATCGACAGATTATCTGTATATAGGCGTATTAATGAATCCAGTGAATTAATTACAAAGATGGTACCCAGGGCTACCATAGCGGTGCGCAGTATACCGGCCACT
>JGI20157J14317_10004626_pt1 | contig 10547 bp, 5 predicted proteins | sample COG_07_FD_14317 | JGI IMG/M metagenome (IMG submission 14317)
GTTAAAAAGTCAACCTTTTGTGGAAAAGTACCTCTTTGGTTGTTAATTACTTACACGTAATTTTACTTAGTTGATTTAAATATTATATAGTTTAGCTAAACGATAAATGATGAAAAAAAAGTTACGAGTGGTACGCCTTAAGAGACTCGTAACAAAACGAGGTTTGATTTAGATTTAATTTTATGAAACACGTGACAAAAGAGGGAATTTCACTAGACAACAGCAGACGCCTTCAAAAAACCTACAACTTGGAGCAGGTAATCAATATACTTGCCCTTTCCAAGTCCAAATTGGACAAATTATGCCACCTTAACGAGATACCATACCATGTCTACGAGGGTCAACGCAAGAGATACTTTTTAGAAGATGATTTAATCGCATTTCAAGAGGGTTTAATACGCAGAAAGACCAAAGAAGAAGTTCTTCACGAAAAAGTATAGAAAGGCTCTTAAAAGCTCTTATTTAAGCTAAAAAAATCAATCCACGGCCATAAAGATTCGATCATAAATTTCATTTAGTGCATTCCACATTATCGGTTTCCCGTTTGGAATCTCTTAAACGGCCCTAAAAATCGTAATATCAAAAGGGGTCTTTCCATCAACCCAGAGGCATTAGGGTCTGTGGATCTAAAACTAATTGTTGAATATTCCCTGCAAGGTCAGGTTTTCGCCGGGTACAACGGTATTGATGTCTGCTTGGTAATCGGAGAGTTTGGTGTAAAAAGAATCTACTGAAAAGGAAAATACCTGTTTGAATACATCCTTCCAATTGGCAGCCCCGGGATTTTGCAACTGAAAATCTTTAAGGATCATTCTGATGGCATCTGCCTCGGTATTGTCGACTTTGACGAGTTCTTTAACCAAAGCCAAAGTCATAAAAACAGAGGAAGAGTAGTTGCTGTCTCCTCCACTATCGTAACTCTCATAAATAGAAGGGTTGGAAACCGCTTCCTTGTCTACTCTTTCCTGATCGTAAATAAAATAATTGTAATCGTAATGCTCGCGAACATAAAGGGATTCAAAAACCGCAGCGGGTCCTTCACTCAACCATTTTACTCTAAAATCTCCACTGTTGAAATTGGCAGAAATGCTCATTTGATAGGCGTGAAAAAATTCATGAGCAATCACAGAATAACGGTGCATAGAATTGTATTTGAATTCGTCCTCAGGTATCTCAAGAACCATATATCTTTTTTGGTCGTTTCCACAGATACATGCTCCACCAGTGTCTCCTATCTCACTGCTGTAAGGTTTGTCGGTATTGCTGTTCCAGGCATAGATGTCCAAGTCATCATAATTGTTGTTATAAACCGGAATTCTTTTGTCTAGGGTGTCCAAAATAATGTTGTATTGTTCGACCCATTCCGAGGGTAAGCTGCTATGAACTTTAGAATTGAAAACTACTTTGACCTCAGAGGAAGTGTCATTGGAGGTGGTGGTGTCGTTGGAAGAAGAGCTTTCACCAGAAGAAGAATTATCATTAGAGGTAGGGGCATTATTTTCTGTAGAAGAAACATTGGACTTTGAATTGGAGTCGTTTGATTCTTTACTACAAGAAATGACCAACGTAACAAATAGCAAGCAGACAAGGCGATTCATAATTTTTGACTCATGGATGGTTAGTAATACAAAATTACGAATACCGTTTGTTATTTTAAACATTATTCTTTATAAATAATAGGCTTAGGCCTATTAATGCATAACTCTATAAAAGGCTATATCGCTATTTGAAGTGGCCTTATGGAGATGAATTTGCATTGGTAATCATAAATACATAGGCATAATGATCTTCGGGAATAAAACTCAATGGGTTGTATTCCGGTATGTAAACTACTAAATTATTTCCGTTGTTTTGGAACGCCAATTTTTCTCCGCTTGCCAAGAGCACTATGGTTGAATCTTCTTTTAGGTTAAGATTCTTGATGATGAGTTTTTTGCCAGGCCACAAGTGCGAAGAGTTGACAACTTAAAACCACCCCAAAACTCCCACACCCCTAAACAAACACCCCCCATTAAAGGCACTTCTAAAAGGCCTGTTAGGTCAATGGTGATAGTGATTTACAAAGGATTTGGATTGGTCCCAACCTTGTGGGGATGAGGTTACATATAATGTCAAGAGCCCTAACCTCCAAAGAAAAACTCTCCTACAAAACCCACCCCACCGTCAGGTAATTAGATAGGTTAGAAAGTTTTCAGAAAAACAGTTTTTTAAGAGAAGTTTTTGTAAAGGTTCAGTGGTAAATTGATACTTTACTCATATGTAAAGTATTGTAAAACAATATATTTAGTAAATATTGTTAGTTCCTGTATTGGGAAGTGATTATAGGTTTCTTGGAGTTTCAATTACCTTCTTAACTCCTATAATATACAAGTTTATAACTACACCTCCCCCCTACTTTTTAAATAGCTTTCATTAAGTTTCATTTCATTAATTAGAATCTTATTTTCATTTACATATGGTTTTATACTATCAACTTGAAGATTTCAAATAACAACTATAGTAAGATTTAACTAGTCATAAAAATCCCACAATTATTACTTATAATTTTTTTTTGTCCACCAAATTTAAAGTTTATTACAAATTTAATAGTTTAAAATCATTTTTATTCGATTAAACTAATAACCCATAAAAAAGTATATAATATTAAACTTATATGGATTATTTCTTATTTATAATGGTAATAAATACTATCTTTTTTAACATTTTTTTAGTATTTTACTATGCACGCATAACTTTTTTATTACATTTGCTCTCTACATAAATAAAATGTGATGAAAAAAACAATTATAATTTGTACTTTACTTTCATTCGTTTTTGTCAATGCACAAACTACTATTTCAGGTGTAATTCAGGACAATGACGGATTAAGTTTACCAGGTGCCACCATTATAAATGAGGGCAACGGTGAGACAACAGTATCAGACTTTGATGGGAACTTTAGTATCCAGGCTGAGATGGGAGACATCCTCAGTGTAAGTTTTGTAGGCTATTCTGTTAAGAACGTTGAAGCTGCTTCAGGTGGGATGAATATACAATTGGAACCAGACAACAATCTGGATGAAATTGTTGTTTCAGCACTCGGAATTTCCAGAGCCAAGAAATCTCTGGGATATGCAGTTCAAGAAATTTCAGGTGATGAAGTTGATGCCTCCAAAGAGGCTAGTTTTATAAGTTCGTTATCTGGAAAAATTTCTGGTCTAGATATTCGAAAGAGTAATAGTTTAGGCGGATCAGTAAACGCTGTAATTAGAGGTTACAGTTCATTAAAAGGAAATAATCAAGCACTTTTTGTCGTTGATGGTATTCCAATTAGTAATTCTAATCTTAATGACTCTGATGTAGCTGCTGGATCAGGTGGATTTGATTATGGAAATGCTGCCTCAGACATTAATCCCAATGATATTGAATCTATTTCAGTATTAAAAGGTGCTTCAGCTGCAGCATTATATGGATCAAATGGAACTAACGGTGTAATTTTAATTACAACAAAAGGTGGAAAGAAAAGAGACGGTATTGGTGTTACTATAAACCACACTACCACTTTCAGTTCTTACGACAAGGATACTTTCCCTAAATACCAATATTCTTACGGTGCTGGTTACGGTGCCTATTATGGGTGGGACGGATATTTTGATGAAGTTGATGTTAACGGAGACGGCATAGATGATAAATTAATACCAGTGGGTGAAGATGCCAGTTATGGTGGGAAACTTGACGGATCATTGGTTTACCAATGGAACTCTCTTTTTCCTCAACTCGATACTTACCAGCAGGCAACGCCCTACAGTGCTCCTGTCAATGGACCTGATTACATTTTTGTAAATGGTTTAGCTAATGTAACTTCTGTAAATCTTGACGGGGGAGGTGAAAATGGAAACTATCGATTTGGATACACTAGAGACGATAGAACCGGTATTCTGCCTAATAGTGGTATTACAAAAGACCTTATCGACCTATCTGCAGATTTTCAACTTAGTGATAAATTAAGCTTTAATTCAAAAATATCTTTTGTAAAACAAAATGGTGTTGGTAGATACGGAACTGGTTATGACGATTATAATGTTGTAAGAGGTTTTAGACAATGGCATCAGGTAAATGTCGACCTTAAAGAGCAAGAAGATGCTTACAATAATACTGGACTAAATATTACATGGAATCCAAATTCCGCAACAGATACAACTCCTCATTACTTTGATAATCCTTATTTTTCTCTCTATGAAAATTATTCTGAGGATTTTAGAAAAAGAACTTTTGTTGCTTCAGAGCTAAAGTATGAGATTAACGATTGGATAAATATTCTAGCTAGGTTTGGGCTTGATTCAACTAATGATCAACAGGAGGAAAGAGCTAATATCGGTAGTATTATTTCTCCGTTCTACTCAAAATATACAAGATCTTTTGAGCAATACGACTACACTGCAATGATTAACTTCAGTAGAGATATTACTGAAAAAATTAAATTGAGTGGTATTATTGGGATGAATATCCTTACAAAACACTTTAACAGCACGAACGCATCAACAACAGGAGGTCTTGTTGTGCCTGGTGTTTGGTCGCTAAGCAATTCTGTTAGTAATATTAGCCCCCCTTCAGAGAGGGCAGGTCAAATTAGAAAAGAAGGTGCCTTCGCACAATTTACTTTTAGTTACGACAACTTTTTATATGTGGATGGAACTTTTAGAAATGACAAGTCATCTACTTTACCAGAGGGCAATAATTCCTATCAATATCCTTCTGTTTCAACCAGTTTTATTGCCAGTGAATTCTTAGATTACTCTTGGCTATCATTTGCAAAACTTCGTTTTAACTTCGCAGAAGTTGCCAACGACGCAGGAGCTTATCAGATCTTAAATACTCCCAGTGCTGACGCTCCTTTTGGAAATAAACCTATGTATTATTTTTCAGATACTTCAAAAAATCCAGGACTTAAACCAGAAACTACTTCAGAGACAGAATTTGGTTTTGAGGCTAGATTTCTTGAAAGTAGGTTTGGTTTAGATATTGCTGTATACAATAGGAAAACGATTAACCAAATTTTACCAGCTCAAGTCTCTGCTGCATCTGGTTTTAATTACAGATATGTTAATGCTGGTGAGATGGAAAATAAGGGTGTTGAAATATCTGCTTTTATGTCTCCTATTAGAACAAATGATTTTGAATGGAACCTCAATCTAAACTGGACTAAAAATAAAAATATGGTGGTTAGTCTTTTTGAGGATGGAGAAAATATTTTACTCGCATCACAGTGGGCTTCTGCAATCAATGCAAGAAAAGGTCAGCCTTACGGAACCATCACTGGAAATAATTTTGTTTTTGATGATACAACCGGAAAAAAAGTAGTAGGATCAAACGGAAAATATCTTGCTACTTCTTCTATTACTGAGGTTCTTGGTAACGTTCAGCCAGATTGGATAGCTGGTCTGAGTAACAATTTTAAATACAAGAACTTTTCACTTGGTTTTTTAATTGATATAAGACAGGGTGGAAATGTAATGTCATGGGATTACGCCTTTGGTATGGCAACAGGATTATACGCAGAGAGTGCTACTAAAAATGATAAAGGAAATCTTCTAAGAGATGCTGTTGGTGATGGTGGTGGTATTCTTCTTCCCGACACGGTGAATGAAGATGGGTCTCCAAATACAACATATGCCTCGGCAAGTACATATACTATGCCTTTAGGTTATTATGGAAGTAGAAATATTGCACAGTTTGTATATGATGCATCATTTGTAAAACTAAGAGAATTAACCATTAGATATGATGTGCCAAATAATTTTTTAGATCAATTTGGAATACAAAAAATGTCTGTTGGCCTAGTCGGTAGAAATCTCTGGATCATAGACAAACATACACCTTACACTGATCCAGAGGCCAGTCACAGTGCGGGTAATTATTCTCAAGGTATTCAAATTGGAGCATTGCCGGCAGTCAAAGACTTGAGCCTAAACGTAACTCTAAATTTCTAAGAAAATGAAAAAGCTATTTATACTAATTTTTACTGTAACTTTTTTGACATCATGTTCTGAAGACATTCAGGATTTTAATATCAACCCTAAAGTTGCAACTGATGCAGATCCTGCTCATTTATTCTCGTATGGTCAATTTAATTTGGCCAAACAGATTGCAAATTATGACTACAATCATAATGTAGCAGTATTTTGGGCAAATTTTGCAACCCAAACAACTTATATTCAAGAGTCAAGTTATAATCCTGATGATAGAGATGTAGGTGGAAACATGTTTGACAATATTTATACGGAAAGTCTCTATGAGCTAAAAAAGGCACGAGAAATTATTAATTCAAAGGAAGTATCTGCTGCAGAAACTCCTCTGAAAAATAATAAACTGGCCATGATTAAGGTATTGGAGGTTTATGCTTACCAATATCTGGTTGATAATTTTGGGAATGTGCCTTATGTGGAAGCATTAGATATGGAAAATGCTACCCCGGTCTATGATGATGCTTCAACGATTTACGACGCTATTATCACTGACCTTCAGACAGCAGCATCAAGTTTTGATGTTTCTGCTGGAGCTGGTTCCTTTGCAAGTGCTGATATCATATATGGTGGTGATATTGCAAAATGGAAGAAATTGGCATACACCTTACACTTAAAACTTGGAATAAGACTTGCTGATGTGGATGCTTCAAAAGCTCAATCAATGATTCAAGCATCTGTTTCTGCAGGTATTTTTGAATCAAATGATGATTCAGCTTTATTTAGTTTTATTAATACAGAGCCTCTTTGGAATCCTATATATGATTATTTTGTTTTTGATAGTAGAAACTCTGATTTTGTTGCCACCAACTCAGCTATAAAACTTTTACAAGATTTAAGCGACCCTAGAGTTAATGTCATATACGATGACAATATTGAAGGTGGAATGGCTGGTGGAGTTTATGCCGCAGAAGGTAATTCTTTTGCTTCATTAACACATTTAAATCCCGCATGGACAAATGATCCAACCTTACCGGGCAATATGATGGATTATTCCTTGGCAATGTTTGATCTAGCAGAAGCCTCTGCCAGAGGTTTTATATCTGGTGATGCTGCTACTTATTATAATGCGGGAGTTGAGGCATCATTCGCTTACTTCGACATTAGTGATTCAGCAGCGGCATATCTTGCTGCCAATCCTTATGATGCTGTTAATTGGAAAGAATCTATTGGAATACAAAAATACATAGCTTCTGTAATTAATCCTCATGAAGCATGGACTGAGTCAAGAAGATTGGGAGTGCCTACTTTGGCTGCTGCCGCATCAAATGGTGTAGAGAACCCAAAAAGGATGACCTACCCAATTGACGAGGAGCTTATTAATACAACAAATTTTAATGCTGCGTCATCAGCAATGGGTGGAGATAAATTATCTTCTGCCATTTTTTGGGACATCAATTAATAATTTATTTGTTTTTTAAGTCCCTTTAAGAAAAAGGGGGATTAATTGTTTCATAGAAAGAAAAAGGGGGTGATAAGACACCCCTTTTATAGGAATCACTCACTAAAGGCTCAATTAGGTCAGTGAGAAAATTGATTTAAAGGGGTTTGGGTTATCCCAAACCGTTTGGATTTAGGCTATATATGTATAACATTATATCAGCTCTAGAATTAAAAGAAATCCATTCTACAAAACCCACCCCCTCTTATCAGTAAACAGAGTATCAAAAGTTTTCAGAAAAACAGTTATTAGGAGGAGTTTTAGTAGGTGTTTTATCGTTTATTTGTCGTAAATAGGCACTTAACCTATATATAAAGTATTGATAATCAATACGATTAGTTAATATTATTAGTTACTGTATTGGAAAATAGTTTTGTTTTCCATTTTTATCAAATTTTTTAGAATAGTATACATCAATACCTTTTTATATTTAACAAATTTTTATGAAAGCAAGACTAGGGGTTTTTAAGTTTAAAATGGTATTTATAGTAATAGATCTCTCTTGAGATTTGTGTTTCATACTAAGTTTAGTAAATGTTTGAATTAATTTTACCCTCCTTCTTAATAACGGGAGGGTTTTTCTTTGCGCTTACTCAAAGATTCTCAGATTGAGAATAATTCAATAGGAATTGTGTTATTTTCGCATTATGCAAAGAATCAAAATTAAAATCGAAGACAGTCAAGCTGGTAAGCTATACAAAATAGCTAAAGACAAAAAGGAAAATGTATCCTCAATGATAAGGGAAGCAATAGATGACTATATTGAAAAGAAGTCATAATTTTCATTATAAATACTAATTGTGCTATTTTCCTTATTTTAGACACATAAAAAAAAACAAGACTATGAGCAGTAAATTTTTTGGCAACAGCAAAGTAAAAGGTCAAGCAGATAAGAATCAAAAGAACAAGACTAAGCCTGGTCCTAAAAACAAGATTAATACAGCTGTCCGAAAAACAGGCAGGGGTAGTTAAGATTAGTCAGTAAAATTTAGAGGAACTAAAATTATTCAAAGTAGATTAAGTTTTAGGGCTTGTATATTAAAAGTTAGTAATGCCAAACTTGGCTAATACTTCCGAAATCCTTCAATTAACGGTTCTAATGAATAAACTGTTCTTCTGCTATTATCTCTAAATACCCAACTAGATTCTTTGTTATTGATATCTGTCTAATTTAGTGTAAGTGAATCCACTAAATAAACGAGATTTATTTTTTCTGCTTCTTGTTTAAATACATCAGATAAAATGAAAATAACATTAAACCACCGCCAATTATGGTGATTATAAATCTTTGTTCGGAAAAAATAGCATCAGCCATAGTAACAAACATTCCGATAAAAAAAACTCCAAGATTGTTTTTAATTAAATAATCTTTTATATTTAAAAGTATGAAAATTTATAGATTGGTGAGGCGTCCCAGTAGATCACCACTAGCAAATAGGACATTGGGACACCATTAATACATTTGACAAATATTCTTCAATGTAAACTATAATTAGCTGACAATTAATTAAAATCCCTACTCTTACCAATAATTACTATATTTGCATCTAATTAAAAAGAAAAAATGAGTTTAGGAACAGTTAAATTTTTTAATCAATCAAAAGGATTTGGTTTTATTACTCCAGAATCTGGAGAAAAAGATGTGTTTGTCCACGCTAACAATATTATTGACAATATTACAGACGGAGATAAAGTTAGTTTCGATTTGGAGTCCACAGAAAAAGGTCCAAGCGCCATAAACGTTAGAGTTGAATAATTATTAATTTATTTTATAACAACTTTAGACCCTCCCTCGTGGAGGGTTTTTTTTACTCCGACATATAACAGTCCATAAGCAATGGACTGAAAGTTTTTTGGCAAACCAATTCTGAGGATGGTTAGCCGTCCCACGTCTAACATTATAACTATCCCATAAAAGACCATACGTTAATCATCTCCCTTTTGTTAACTTGCAGTATAGAAGTTTAAATGAAAAAATTACTTGTCCTTTTTGGAATTTGTCTAACCGCTTACACTTGTAGTAAAAGTGATGACAACTCCCCATTAACTCCAGTGAAATATACAGTCTCTGTTTCAGCTTCAGAGGGAGGAAGCGTTAATACTACTGGAGGTCAGTATAATGAAAATACATCTGTTTCAATCTCGGCAACTCCCGATCAGGGATACGAGTTTTCAGGTTGGATCGGAACTGCGCTTAGTGGGAGCAACATAAGTGTCAATGTTACTTCTAATCAAACCATCACTGCCAATTTTATAAGGTCTATCTACACCCTTACTGTCGATACTGTTGGAAATGGAGAAGTGACCCAACAGCTTATTAATTCGGGAAGAGGAACAGAAGAATACGAATCAGGGAATACAATAAGGTTGAGCGCTACCCCAGAAAGTGATTTTTTATTTTATAATTGGGGGTATCTTCGAAATAACACCAATGAAAACAATTACGAAAATCCCCTTGAGGTTAAAATGGACCGCTCAAAAACGGTGACGGCCACATTTGAGCAAAAACTCCCGATTATAAATCCTGACAATACCGATAAAAATAATACGGTTGGAAAATGGAAGATCCGAAAGAAAGGTCCTGGCACAAAACGGTTTTCTGACAGAGCTGTAAATTGTGAGGTAAATGAAATCATAATCAGATCTGACAATTCATTTACAATTATTACCGAAACTTCAACCATTACAGGTCAATACACAATCGATAGTGATACTTCAATAAGCTTGAATCAGGGGGGTAAAACTATTGGAAGCCTTACTGAGCTTGTTTTAACGGAGAATTTTATAAGCTTCAATATTAACCTTATAGAGGTTTGTGACGAACAATTAGAGGCCGATAAAGACCCAACATATGATGAAGCAACAGATCCTATTGCCCCTTCTAATACAGGAACAACTTCATCTACAGGAGGGGAAAATAATTCTGAAACAACAACCTCTACAACATCATCAGACACTTCAAACACTGGTACCACGACTTCAACGAGTGGTAATGGTGGTAGTAATGCAGGAACAACTTCATCTACAGGAGGGGAAAATAATTCTGAAACAACAACCTCTACAACATCATCAGACACTACAAACACTGGTACCACGACTTCAAC
>JGI20157J14317_10004633_pt1 | contig 10531 bp, 10 predicted proteins | sample COG_07_FD_14317 | JGI IMG/M metagenome (IMG submission 14317)
TGAATCTGTTTTATGACAATTATTTATTTAACATCCCGTTTTCCTTATCCAATTAATAAAGGAGATAAGTTAAGGTCCTACTATCAAATTAAAGAACTTTCTAAAAGTCATGAAATTCATTTAGTCTCTCTTTCTGAGAAATCTATTTCAGAAAAAAATATTTTGGCTATAAATAAATATTGCAAATCAATCACAATTTATAAAATGGATTTTTTTAAACGAATTTTGAATCTTTTTAAAACTTTATTTAATAATAAACCATTTCAAGTGAATTATTTTTACCATTATTCAATCCAAAAAAAATTAAATAATAAAATTGCTGAAATTAGTCCTGATTACATCTTCTGTCAATTAATAAGAACAGCAATGTATGTTAAAAACAATCATACTACTAGCAAAGTATTAGACTACATGGATTCATTATCCAAAGGAATGGAAAGAAGAATAAAAATTTCAAATCTGTTCATAAAACCATTTGTAATAATGGAGTTTCAAAGACTAAAAAGGTTTGAAAATTTAGCATTTGAATTTTTTAATAAACATATAATAATTTCTGAGAATGACAGAAAAGAAATAGCACACAACAAAAAAAATGAAATTGAAATAATTGGCAATGGAATTGACACAAATTATTTTCAAAAAATAGAGACTGAAATCAAATACGAACTTGTTTTTATTGGTAACCTTAGCTACCTTCCTAATATTGAAGCTGCAAATTTTATAGCTAAAGAAGTTCTTCCAAAACTGCTTGAAAAACTTCCAAGGATAAAAATTTTGATAGCGGGAAGTAATCCATCCAATAGGGTTTTGAAATTGGCTAATAATAATATTGAAGTACAAGGTTGGGTTGAAGATATTAGAAAAACCTACAGCAGCGGTAAAATATTTTTCGCACCAATGACCATTGGAAGTGGATTACAAAATAAATTATTAGAAGCTATGTCAACTAGTATTCCTTGCATAACGTCAGAACTTAGCAACCGATCATTGAAAGCAGTGGAGAAGAAAAATATTTTAATTGGACGATCTGTAAATGAATATGTTAATCATATAACTTCACTTCTAAATGATGAGAAAAAAAGAATAAAAATCGGAGAAAGCGGAAGGAAATACGTGATTGAAAACTTCAACTGGAAAACTGCAAATGATAAATTATTAAGATTATTAAAATCTAAACAAAATTTTTAGTTGGATTATATAATTAAATTTGCAAAAATTATCTATTAGAATGAATACAATCGAGGAAGCATTAGAAGACATAAAACAAGGTAAAATAGTTATTGTTGTTGACGATGAAGACCGAGAAAATGAGGGAGACTTTGTTACCGCTGCAAGGAATGCAAATCCTGAACTAATTAATTTTATGGCTACACATGGTAGAGGTTTGATATGTACGCCGCTTGTTGAAGAAAGATGTGATAACCTTGGACTTGAGATGATGGTAGATTCTAATAATTCACACTTTGATACTCCATTTACCGTATCAATAGACCTAATAGGCGATGGATGTTCCACAGGAATATCTGCTGCAGATAGATCTAAAACAGTGCAAGCATTAATCGATCCCAATACAAAACCAAAAGATCTTGGTAAACCAGGTCATATTTTCCCACTAAGAGCCAAAGCTGGAGGTGTTCTTAGACGCGCAGGTCATACCGAAGCCGCAGTGGACTTAAGTAGATTGGCAGGATTTGAACCAGCTGGATTGATTGTAGAGATAATGAATGAGGACGGTACTATGGCTAGATTACCAGAACTTAAAGAAATTGCCAAAAGATTTAATTTGAAAATCGTCACCATAGAATCTCTAATTGCTTACAGAATGCAACACGAAACGTTGATAGAAGAAGTAGTTGAAGTAGATCTACCAACAAAGTATGGTGATTTCAAATTAAAAGCTTTTAAACAAACTACAACCGGTGAAGAGCACCTTGCATTAGTTAAAGGGAAATGGGATAAAAACGAATCTGTTTTAGTCAGGGTTCATTCTTCTTGCTTTACTGGAGATATATTAGGATCCCTAAGATGCGATTGTGGAGATCAATTGACTTCGGCTATGAGTATGATAAATAGAGCTGGAAAAGGCGTTGTATTATACGTTAATCAAGAAGGAAGAGGAATTGGACTTTTAAATAAACTTAAAGCCTACAAACTTCAAGAGCAAGGATACGATACTCTAGACGCTAATCTCAAACTAGGTTTTAAAGGGGATGCAAGAGATTATGGGGTTGGTGCTCAAATTCTGCGGGCAGTTGGTGTTCAGAAAATGAAATTATTAACCAATAATCCTAAAAAAAGAACTGGATTAACTGGATACGGCTTGGAAATTACAGAAACTGTTGACATAGAAATTGAATGTAACATCCACAATGAAAAATACTTAGAAACTAAAAAAGAAAAAATGGGCCATGATTTAAAAATTAAAAAAACCCGTTAACTTCTTTGAAAAATTCTAGTACGTTTTTTTCTATTCTTTCAATTGGGTTTTTGAAGTCAGGCTTCTCAAATTTTGTTCCACTTACTTTTTCAAAGAGTTCAATATATCTATTAGAAACAGATTCAACAAATTCCTTATTCATTTGTGGAATTTTTTGACCATCTTTTCCTTGAAAACCATTTTCCATTAACCATTCCCTAACAAATTCTTTACTTAATTGTTTTTGAGGTTCTCCATTTTCTTGCCTTTGACGGTAACCGTCTTTATAAAAATATCGACTAGAATCTGGTGTGTGAATTTCATCAATTAAAAATATTTTACCATCTTTTTTTCCAAATTCATACTTTGTATCTACTAAAATTAGGCCTCTTTCATCTGCCATTTCTGATCCTCTTTTAAAAATAGCCCTAGTGAACTCCTCTAATTTTAAATAATCTTTTTCTTTAACTATACCTTTTCTTAAAATATCCTCCCTTGAAATATCTTCGTCATGCCCAAAATCTGCTTTTGTAGAAGGAGTTATAATTGGTGTTGGAAACTTTTGATGTTCCACCATCCCATCTGGCATTTCAACTCCACAAATTTCTCTTTTTCCAGATTTATAAGTTCTCCAAGCGTGACCGGTTAGATATCCTCTAATAACCATTTCTATTTTAAAAGGTTTACAAAAATGACCTATTGTCACATTTGGATCTGGGGATGAAATCATCCAATTTGGCACAATGTCTTCAGTGGATTTCAAAAACATTTTAGCCAATTGATTTAAAACCTGTCCTTTGAAAGGAATTCCTTTGGGCAAAACAACATCAAATGCTGAAATTCTATCTGTTACAATCATTGTTAAGAATTCATCATTTATATTATACACATCTCTAACTTTTCCATTATATACATCTTTTTGATTGGGAAAATTAAAATTGGTACTTGTAATTGCTCTCATTTTTTTTATTTAAATACTTTAATAATTTTTTTAACTAGAGGGTGTCTAACAACATCATCTTCATTTAGATTTACAATACTAATATCTTTTTGATTTTTAAATAAATCTAAGGCTAATTTTAAACCACTTTTTTGGTGTTTTGGTAAATCAACTTGAGTAATATCTCCAGTAACAATAAACTTTGCAGACTTACCCATTCTTGTCAAAAACATTTTTAATTGTGCTTCAGTTGTATTCTGTGCTTCATCTAAAATCACAAATGCATTGTCTAAAGTTCTTCCTCTCATAAAACCTAAAGGAGCAATTTGAATAACCTTATCTTCTAAATATTCAGTTAATTTTGAAGTAGGAATCATGTCTCTTAAAGCATCGTAAAGAGGCTGTAAATAGGGATCTAATTTTTCTTTTAAATCTCCTGGAAGAAATCCTAAGTTTTCGCCTGCTTCAACTGCTGGTCTAGTTAAAATTATTTTTCTAACTCTTTTTTCTTTAAGTGCTTTTACTGCTAGAGCAACTGCGGTGTATGTTTTTCCAGACCCAGCAGGTCCTACTGCAAATAATAAATCATCTTTTTCAATGGCATTTACCATATTAAACTGATTTAGAGATCTAGATCTAATTATTCTTCCTTTATTGCCATATATTAAAACATTGTCTTTGGAAAAATTTGTTTTTTCTAGTTGGTATTTTTTTTCAATTATTGATTTTAAAACTACGTCTGATAGAGAACCAAATTTTGAATAATGATTTTCAATCATTGACCATGATTCTAAAAATATTTTAACATTTTTGTCATCTCCTATTACCTTAAGATCTTCATCTCTTAAGATTAATTTTAGTTTTGGATAATTGGACTTTAGGGAATCTAGATTTTGATTTTTATCTCCAAATATTTCAGATTGTGAAGACCTAGATATATTAATTTTCTTTTGCTGCAAATAAAGAATGGTTTTAAGAAATTAAATTATTGTATTTTTGAATAACAAAGGTAATCATTAGGCATAAAATAATTAAAAAAAAACATGTTAATTACTCTTACTTCTGACATGGGACTTAAAGATTACTATGTTGCTGCAATGAAAGGCGCAATTTATAGTCAATTACCAGATGCAAAAATTGTAGACATATCTCATAATATCCCACCTTTTGACATCTTACATGCCTCCTTTGTTTTAAAAAACACTTTTAAACAGTTTCCTAAAAACACCATTCATATTATAGGTGTAGATGCAGAAAAAAGTGAGGAAAACAACCATCTGATAGTTAAAAATCACGATCAATATTTTATTGGTGCTGATAATGGTATTTTCTCCTTAATTTTTGACAAAAAACCAGATGGAATCTGGAATATTAATATCAATTCAGAAGTTAATGATTACTCTTTTCCAACCAAAGATATTTTTATTCCCATAGCATGCCATCTTGCTAGAGGCGGATTACCTTCTGTGGTTGCTAAGGAAATTCAAGAAATTAAAACCAAGCAACTATTTAGACCTATAATTGACAACAACAGTATTAAAGCCATGGTCTGTTATATAGATAAATATGGCAACTTAATGACCAATGTTACCAAGCAAATATTTAAAGATGTTGGTAAAAGCAGATCGTTTAAAATTTTCCTTACTAGATCTGAATATAGCATTCAAAAAGTTTCCAGTAAATACAATGATGTTCCTGATGGTGAAAGAGTAGCTATTTTTGGAAGTAGTGGTTTTTTAGAAATTGCAATTAACAAAGGAGTTCAAGGTTCTGGTGGTGGAGCTAGCCAATTATTTGGAATTAAAATCAATGATATTATAACCATAGAGTTTACCGAAGAATGATAGTTAGGATTGTAAAACTTATGATATCTAAAGAGAAATCAAATGATTTTTGTTTGTTTTTTAATACCAAAAAAATACAAATAGAAGAATTTAAAGGTTGTATAAAAGTTGAACTTCTACAAGACACTAAAGAACCTAACCTTTATTTTACTTACAGCCATTGGGAAGATGAAGAGTCCTTAGATAATTATAGAAACTCTGTATTTTTTAAAAATGTATGGAATAATACAAAATTGTATTTTTGTGGTAAACCAGAAGCATGGAGTCTAAATAAAACAACCAGTGAATAATTCTAATATTATAATTACCAATATTAAAGAGTTAGTTGGAATACTTCCAAAAAATAAATTAGTGCTTGGCGGAAAAGAAATGAATGAGCTTTGTATTCTAAAAAATGCATTTATTGAAGTTCAAGAAGATAAAATTCAGTCATTTGGTTCAATGAAAGATTTAAAACTAAAAGATTCACAAAATATTTTTGACGCCAATGGAGGATCTGTTTTACCATCTTGGAACGATTCTCACACCCATTTAGTATTTGCCAAATCTAGAGAGAAAGAGTTTATCGATAAAATCAATGGTCTTTCTTACGAGCAAATCGCAAAAAAAGGGGGTGGTATTTTAAATTCGGCTCTTCATTTAGAAAAAATTTCAGAAAAAACACTTTATGAAAACTCTAAGCAAAGGTTGAAAAACATAATTAATCTTGGTACTGGAGCAATTGAGATTAAGAGCGGTTATGGTTTAAGCCTTGAAGGAGAATTAAAAATTCTAAGGACGATTAAAAGACTAAAAGAAACTTTTGATATTGAAATAAAATCTACATTTTTAGGTGCTCATGCATTGCCAACAAAATATAAAAATAAAAGAGAAAAATATCTTGATTTAATAATCTATGAAATGCTTCCAAATATTCACAAGGAAGGATTAGCAGATTATATTGATGTATTTTGTGAAACTAATTATTTCAACGTAGATGAACTAGATAGAATTTTAGATGCAGGAGCTAAGTTTAATTTAAAACCCAAAGTCCATGTAAATCAATTCACTTCCATTGGAGGAATCCAAAAAGCAATTGAGCATAAAGCAATTTCTGTAGACCATTTAGAAATAATGGAAGAAAATGACTACGATTCCTTAAGGAATTCATCTACAATTGCTACTCTTTTGCCATCTTGTTCATTTTTCATAGATATAGCATATGCTCCTGCAAGAAAATTAATGGACAAAAATATACCCTTTGCTCTAGCAAGTGACTTAAATCCAGGATCGTCACCGAATGGTAATATGAATTTAGTTAATTCGTTAGCATGTATTAAAATGAAAATTTTACCGGAAGCTGTTATAAACGCAAGTACAATTAATGGTGCCTATGCTATGGAAATATCTAATTTAACAGGTTCTATAACTGTTGGTAAACAAGCCAATTTAATAATAACAAAACCCATAGAATCCTATCCATACTTGTTCTATTCGTTTGGTGAAAACTGCATAGAGAGAACAATGGTAAAAGGAAAATGGAATAAATAATTAAAATAAAAAAAATGAAGAAAAGAATAATATTTTACATGATCTGTACGGTATTTATTTCAAATAATTTAAAAGGTCAAAAAATTGAAGAAAACTTAGGAAGTTGGTTGATGTATTTTGGTACACATAAGTTTAGTGAAAAATATAGTTTACATTACGAAACTCAACTGAGAAACTATGAAATAGTTTCTAATTTTAACCAGCTTTTACCTAGAGTTGGTTTGAACTACCACATGGATAAAAACACTTCTGTAACTGCAGGATATGCTTATATTCCTACACAAAAAGAATTTGATTTAGGTTGGGAAGATGAGATAGAAACTGAAAATAGAATTTGGCAACAATTTATATTGAAAAATAAAGTTGGTAATATTAATATAAGACACCGTTATCGTTTAGAACAAAGATGGGTAAAACTTGGAGAAGAAACAACTTATAAAAATAGAGCTAGATACATGCTTTCTGTAAAACTTCCTATTTCAAAAAATGAAGAGTCTCCCCTATTTATTTCATTATACGACGAAATATTTTTAAATATTTCTGACAGCCCTTTTGATCAAAATAGATTGTTTGCAGCTTTGGGATACCAAATTAATAAGCAAATGAATTTTCAAGTAGGATACTTAAGGCATCGTTCTGGAGTTAGAACTTAATCGTTTACAACTAGCAGTCTTTTTAAATACTGGCAATTAGAACTTAGACTGAACCTGAAACATAAATGTTCTTGGAGAACCTAGATTTGCTGGTCTAATTAAATAGGAATTATTAAATAGGTTTTCACATAAAAACCCTACAGTAATGTCTTTCTTTAAATTGTATTTAACCCTACAATCCAATAAATTATATCCATTATTTAGAGTTAGCATTGACCTATTAATACCTAAATCTGTAGATATTAATGTGTTTTCATTAAAAAGTCCTGTTACAAAAGCATAGTCAATATTGGTCATTTTAGAATTATATTGATAAGAAAGACCAATTATTAATTTGTTTTTATAAACACTTTCTACATCTAATCTTATATTAACTTTACTTCTATACTTTAAAGTAGAGTTATTAAGGGAAGAACTCGTATTAGAAAATGTATACTTTGTAGGGTTAGATTCGTTAAGTGCAATTTCAGCTAAAGAAATTTGAGCTATACCTAATGGTACTAAATCTTCAAACGAACTATCTGGATAAACTGAATGAGGATTTGAATAAGTAACTCCAAAAAGTAAACCCAAAGACCAATTATCAGAAACTAATCCGCTTGCGTTTATTGTAAACTCTAGACCGGGTATTCTTGCTTTATTTACATTTTTAGAACTAAAACCTAATCCATAAGAAGATGGTTCAGATGGACCCCATATTCCTAAAGTAAACTCCATCATATCATTATATTCCATTAAAAAACCAACTAAATCAACATAACCTTTAAAATTTCTAATCTTAATTACTTTTTTAAGTCCTAGTTCAGAAGTCCAACCAGACTCAGGAATTAAATCTGGATTATTATATAAATTTATTGGACCAATATCTCCTTTGAAATACAATTCAGTCATTGTTGGAAATCTAAAGCCCTGGCCAAAAGAAGAGCGTAAATTCCAACCATTAGATATCTCATAATTTAAACCTCCTCGAAAGACAGGCTGACCAAATTTAGTATTATTCAAATCGAAGTATTCATATCTTCCTCCAATAGAAAAATTAATTTTATTAATTTTTTGATCTAGTTGTAAATACGCACTGTAATTTAACCCTGTTATTTTACCATCTTGGGTAAATTGAGAATTGAAGCTATTGGTTTCCCCTTTTAGAGTAACTATTGTTAATCCTGAGGTAATTGTAGTATTTTCATCATGAAATTGGTTTTGATATTCGTTAAATGATAGTAGAGAATTGTTCTTATTATTAGGATTATCGTTATAAAATAAATTTCTACTTAAAATTCTGGACCTTAAAATATGTTTGAAAGAATTGTGGTAATAAGTTATTGAGGGGTCAATATAGAACCTATTCCCATTATTTGGAATATGGGTTCCTCCTAGAGGAATATAGGCATTTGTATCGTTCTGCCACATAACAAATAATCCACTTTTCCTTTGCATGTAATTTAGATTTAATCCAAATGTTACTTTGTCTTTTACAAGCTTAGAATTTGCAGAAATTCTGGTTTGTTGATTGTTAATGAATTTAATATAACCTCTATCGTTGTAATGATTTGCAGAGAGAGTCAAATCCAGTTTTTTATCTTTTCACTATGGCTTAAACTTATTCCGTTTCTAAGCATCAAAGAGTCTCCCCACCACTTATTTCTAGGATCTTTTGGACTATCCCAAAAGCCAACAAATGAACTAACTGTTGTTTGGGGCTTAAAAGATGGTGTTTTAGTTTTAATATTAATAATTCCATTTAAGGCAGAGGAGCCATATAAAGCTGAAGAAGCGCCTTTGATAACTTCTATCTGCTCAATATTTTCCATTGGAATTAAATTAAAATCTACTTCTCCTTGATCTGCAGACAAAATAGGCATTTCATCAACCATTACAAGAACTCTACTACCTGTCCCATAACTCCACCCACTTCCACTTCTTATATTTAATTGACCATCAATTAATTGAATACTTGGAACATTTCTTATTAAATCTGAAAGTGTTATACAATTTTTACTTTCAATGAGTTTAGAATCTATAACATCCATTGAAACAGTAACCTCTTCAATTTTTTGTTTGAATTTTGAAGCAGAAACAACCAATAAATTAAGTTCTGAGGAATTTTCGTTCAGTGAAACATTTATAAGCTTATTTTGATTAATATCTAGTTCAATTGTTTTTGATTCGTATCCAATATATGAAAAGGTTAATTTTTGTGATCCGGAGGGAATAGAAATCTCATATTTTCCCAATGAATTGGTGACAGTGCCAAAAGAAAAAAAGTTGGCTTTCTCATTTAGAGAACCTAGTTGATTAATTTTTATGGAGACTCCAACTAGCGGTTTATAAGAAATGGAATCTTTAACAATACCAGATATTGTAAATTGAGCATTACATCTAATAGATAAAGCTAGAATTAAAATAAAGAATAATTTAAAAAACCTCATAAAATCTCTGTTAATATAGAATAATATTTAAGAAAAATTTAATAGTTGGAATTTATTTCACTTAATGGCAAACTCTTCCAAGTAATCCCTTCTTGCCATTTAGGAGCATGCACTTTTATTAAATAATTCATTAGCAACTTCTCTAGCTCTTTGGTTTTCTTGGGATTCTGANAAATAAGATTACGNCTTTCTTTTTTATCAGTTNTTATATTATAAAGAAATAACTCTCCATTNTCTTGAAATTTAACAAGTTTAAAATCCCCTTTTCTAACAGCAGAATGAGGCCTTTTCAAAGCAATTCCATTTTTATACGGCACATGAAAAAATATTCCATCAACTTCTCTTTTAACTTTTAATTTCGAAGGGTCTAAAAGAATAGATTTAAAACTTCCTCCATCTATTTCATTTAATTTAAAATTATTTTTTCCAGCTAAATCTTTAATAGTAGGTAAAATATCTGAACCAGAAACAGGAACCTTAGACTCATTTCCATTTTCAATTCCTGGACCTGCTATAATTAAAGGAACTCTTAGCCCACCTTCTAAAGCATCCCATTTCCCCCTTCTTAAAGGGTAATTATAGCTTTTGGTATATTTTTTAGCTCCTGGAATATTTGGTACGGACCCATTATCGGACATATATATTACATATGTATTATCCTCGATTCCTAATTCTTTTATTTTATCTAGAATAATTCCTAAGCCTTCATCCAAGTCTTC
>JGI20157J14317_10004651_pt1 | contig 10509 bp, 7 predicted proteins | sample COG_07_FD_14317 | JGI IMG/M metagenome (IMG submission 14317)
TCTTCAATTAGTTCATGAACAATTTTATCTGACTCAATTGTTTGTTTTTTTAATGGCATATCAAAATCAAATGAAACTTGATCAATAGGTTTAAGTTTCTCAGGTGAAGTAACTTCAATTTCATTTATATTAAGTGAAACATCATTGATTCCTATTTCATCTTCATTAATTTTTAAATCTGAAATCACTTCCTCATAATCAACATGAACATCATTTATAATCTTAGTGTTTTCTTTATTTTCTATTTCAGAATTAGTATTTTTAAAATCGATCGAATTAGAGGCAAAATCAAATTGTAAAGAATCTTTTTTATCAATCGTGGTGTCAGAACTTAGATTATGAACATATTCACTATTTTCATCAAGATTATGAATTATTTTTTTTGGATCAGAATGTATTATTTCATCTTGTTGATTAGGGTCAAAACCGGTAGCGATTACTGTAACAGAAATCGAGCTTTCTAAATTCAAATCCTCCCCTACTCCCATTATAATATTAGCTCCGTGCCCAGCTTTTTCTTGAATATAGTCATTAATAAGACCGATTTCATCAATTGTTATTTCTTCTTTTCCAGAGACAATTAATAATAAGACGTTTTTAGCTCCAGTAATTCTGTTATCATTTAAAAGAGGGGAGTCAAGAGCAGATGAAATAGCTTCAATTGACCTTTTAGTACCTGCAGCCGTAGAAGAACCCATTATAGCATTTCCGCTATTTGATAGTACTGTTTTAGCATCTTTTAAATCAATATTTTGAGTATAATGATGAGTAATAACTTCAGCTATTCCTCTTGACGCCGTAGCTAGCACTTCATCAGCTTTTGCAAATCCCTCTTTAAATCCTAAATTTCCGTAAATATCTCTTAAATTATTATTATTAATAACAATTAAGGCATCTACTTCTTTTCTTAATTTTTCAATTCCTGTTTTGGCTTGCTGCTCTCTTATCTTACCTTCAAATTGGAATGGCATAGTAACTATTCCAACAGTTAATATGTCCATCTCTTTAGCTAATTTTGAGATTACTGGAGCTGCTCCAGTACCAGTTCCTCCTCCCATTCCTGCAGTTATAAAAACCATTTTAGTATTAGTTTCAAGCATTTTCTTTAAATCATCAAAACTTTCAACTGCTGCTTTTTCTCCAATTTCAGGATTTGCCCCAGCTCCTAAACCCTCGGTTAATGAAATACCAAGCTGAATTTTGTTCTCAACTTTACTGTTTTCTAAAGCTTGTGAATCGGTATTACATACAACAAAATCAACTCCTTTTATTCCCTTAGAGTGCATGTAGTTAATTGCATTACTTCCACCACCACCAACTCCGATGACTTTTATTACATTACTTTGATTTTTTGGTAAATCAAATGGCAAATTATTTATTTCTGGGTTTAAGTGCATAATCTTTAATTTATTCGGCGTTATCTAAAAATGTTTTTATTTTTTCTGTAAACTGTTCAAAAATTGTTAACCTTTCACTTTGATTTGTTTCATCAATTTCTTCAAGTTCATTTTGATCTATATCTTCTTTTTTATTACTTTTTTTACTAATTCTTGTTGAATTCATAACCAAACCTACAGCTGTAGCATACATAGGGCTCGAAATATCTATCGAATTATTTCCTGCTAAATGTTCGCTTGGGTGACCCAACCTAGTATCCATTCCTGTTATGTATTCAACAAGTTGTTTTAAATGTTTTAATTGACTACCACCTCCAGTTAAAACAATACCAGCAATCAATTTCTTTTTCTGTTCTTCATGTCCATAATTTTTAATTTCTATATAAACCTGTTCGACTATTTCAACAACTCTTGCATGAATAATTTTTGATAAGTTTTTAAGAGTAATTTCTTTTGGATCTCTTCCTCTTAAGCCTGGAATTGAAACAATTTCATTTTCTTTATTTTCTCCAGGCCAAGCAGAACCAAATTTAATTTTCAATAGTTCAGCTTGTTTCTCTATAATTGAACACCCTTCTTTTATATCTTCAGTAATAATATTACCGCCGAAAGGTATTACTGACGTATGACGAATAATTCCATCTTTAAAAATTGCTAAATCAGTTGTTCCTCCACCTATATCAATTAAAGCAACACCAGCTTCTTTTTCTTCCTGACTTAATACAGCATCAGAGGATGCTATAGGCTCTAATGTAATTCCTTCAAAATCAATCCCTGCACTCTTAATACATCTAGCTATATTTTTAATAGAAGAGACTTGACCTACTACTACGTGGAAATTTGCTTCTAATCTTCCACCAAACATTCCTATTGGTTCTTTAATTTCAGCCTGACCATCAACCTTATAATCCTGAGGAAGTACATGAATTATTTCTTCTCCAGGAAGCATAACTAGTTTATAAACTTGATTTATTAGTTTGTCTAAATCGTCATTATTAATAACGGTATCAGAATTAATCCTAGTTATGTAATCGCTGTGCTGAAGACTTCTAATATGTTGACCTGCAATCCCAACTATAACTTTATCAATTTTTTCAGATGAATTTAGTTCTGCTTCACTAACAGCTAATTGAATAGATTGAATTGTTTGAGTAATATTATTTACAACTCCACGATGAACGCCTAAACTTTTTGATTTACCTATTCCAATTATTTTTAACTTACCATATTCATTCAAAGATCCAATTAATGCAACAATTTTAGTTGTACCTATATCTAATCCAACAAATAAATTTTTTGTTTCCATATTTATTTTCTTTGTATTATAACCTGGTTTTTAAAATCAAGATTAACGGATTTCAAACTATCTAATAAACCAGATGAATAAACAGTATTGAAAAATGCTTCATAATTTTTAAATTTCGAAACATAATTTCCATCACTAATTAAATTCAAATTATATTGAAAACCGTCAATATTAAATATTAATTTATTATTTGACTTAGTTAATCCTGCAATATGATTTGATAAAAATTTATGATTTTTTATGTAGATACCTAAATCACCAAACATTTTTAAATCAATCGAATCTACAATACTTAAAATCATTGGACATGTTTCGGAAAAATTTTTAGATAATGGCATTTTTTTTCCATCAGCATCAACATAATACTTTTCATTCAAAACTCTAAACACTGGATTTTTTTCTTTAATATTAACCCCCAACTTTCCATCAATACTAATTGACACTTCAGCTGAACTTACATATTCATTTGATAGAATAATACGTTCAAATTCCTCCAAATTTAAATTACTTTTCAAAATTTCATTAGAAAATAATTTACTTTGTGTTAACAATTTATTAACCGAATCTTTGGAGATAAATTTAAAATCAGTATTCACATAAGTTAAGTCAACGAAGTCAATAATTCTACTCTGATTTTTATTAAAACTAAATAATGTCAATAGACAAACAGTCAGTATTAAGAAAGACATTTTTAGTATATTTAAATTCATATTAAATAAGAATATTATTTTTAATTATTTCAACCTCATCAGCAATATCTCCAGCGCCCATTATTATAAAAACTTCAGAATCAGATTCTCTTAAAAAATTTGATAAATCTGACTTTTTTAATATTGATTTGTTTTTATTATCAATTAATTCTAATAATTTATCAGAACTGATATTAGTAATAGGTTTTTCTCTTGCAGGATATATTTCTGTTAAAATGATATTATCAAATTTTGATAAAATTTCTGCAAATTCACTACATAAAATCTCTTGTTCTTGAAAATAAATGTGGTTGAAAAATAGCAGTATTTGTTTTGTCAGGATATAAATCTTTTATAGTGTCATAAACAGCTTTTATCTCACTTGGGTGATGAGCATAATCATCTATTATAATTTTAGGTGTGTATAATGCATAGCTAAATCTCCTTTTAACCCCTAAAAATGAAGATAAAGAATTAGCAATGGATTTGTCATCAATATTCAATTCTTTTCCAATCGCAAATGCAACAAGTGCATTTAATGCGTTATGTTTTCCAGGCATATTAAACTTCACAGAATCTATTGAAACATCACCATAATTTATATTAAAAAAAGAAGAAGATTTGAAATTAGAATAATTAGAAATAAAATATTCGCATTTAGAACTAAATCCATATGAAACACCCCCTAGTAAAGTTTTTTCATTTGAGAATAGTACTCCTTTTGGTTTAATATTATCAATAAATTGGTTGAATGATTTATTTAATTCTTCGTTTGAATTATAAATATCCAAATGATCAGGGTCAACAGATGTGACACAAGCTATATTTGGAAATAAAGAATGAAAAGATCTGTCAAACTCATCAGCTTCAACTAACACGATATCATTACCGTTTTGTAATAAGTTTGAGTTATAATTTTCAGAAATTCCACCAATAAAAGAAGTGAAGCTTATATTGTTTTCATAAAGTATATGAGACAAAATTGATGAAGTTGTAGTTTTACCGTGAGTTCCTCCAATCGCAATACAAAATTTATTTTGAGAAATCAATCCAAGTAGTTCTGACCTTTTTAAAATTCTAAATCCATTTTCTTTAAAATACTTAAACTCTTTATTAGATTTAGAAATAGCAGGAGTATAAACTATCAGGGTTTCTAATTGATTTAAAAACTTAGATGGAATATTTATAACATCATCATTACAGTGAATTTCAGCACCTTTTTCAGAAAGTAATTTAGTAATATTAGAATTCACTTTATCATATCCAGCTACAAGTTTGTTTTCGTTAATAAAATAAAAAGCCAAAGAAGACATCCCTATTCCGCCAATACCTAAAAAATAAATTCTTGTATAATTATTAATCATTTCAAAAATTTTTTAATATGATTAACAATATCCTCTGTTGCAGTAGGTCTTTCAATTTTTTTAATTGATTTTGATAATTTTAAAGAGTATTCTTTATTATTATATATTTTTTCAAAAACTCGATTAAACTCAGTGTCCAAATCTTTTTCCATTACAATTTCTGCTGAGTTTAAATTCACAATAGACATTGCATTTTTAGTTTGGTGGTCTTCTGCTACGTTAGGTGAAGGAATAAAAATTACTGGCTTACCAACAATACATAGTTCAGAAATCACACTTGCACCAGATCTTGATATGATATAATCAGCTGCTTGATAAGCATGGTTCATTTTTTTTATAAACGGCTTAACTTTTACAATATCTGTTTCAAGTGACTGGAATTTTTGAAAATAATGATTTCCACATTGCCATAGAATTTGAACTCCTAAATTCTTGAAATAATTTAAATTGGATTCAATAAATTCATTAATTTTTAATGCTCCTAAACTTCCTCCCAAAACTAACAAGGTTTTTTTGTTCGTGTTTAGGTTAAAAAACTCTAATGAAACTTTCTTTGAGATTGTTGATAAATAAATATCTTTTCTAACAGGGTTACCAGTAAATAATAATTTGGATTTTGGGAAATATCTTTCCATTTTTAAATAAGAAACACAAATGTAATTGACTGATTTAGATAGAATTCTGTTGGTAATTCCTGGGTAAGAATTTTGTTCTTGAATTAAAGTTGGTATTTTTAATTTTGAAGCAACATATAAAACTGGACCACTAGCAAAACCTCCAGTTCCTACTACAAAATCTGGTTTAAATTTTTTAATGATAAAATAAGATTTTACAATACTTGAAATAATCTTTAATGGGATTAATAAATTTGAAAAATGTAATTTTCTATTAATTCCACTAATCCATAACCCGATAATATCGTATCCATATTCGGGAACTTTTTGCATTTCCATTCGATCAGATGAACCGACAAATAATATTTTATTATTTTCAAATCTTGTAGATAATTCTTCGGCAATAGAAATAGCAGGATAAATATGCCCCCCTGTACCTCCACCCGAAATTAAAAATCTATTCTGTTTCACTTAGTATATTTAAAGGGTTATCAGTATTTAAAATATCTGTTGATTCTTTAGAACTTATACTTAAAACTATACCAAGTGCTAGAAAAGTCATCCAAATAGATGTTCCACCAGTACTTATTAATGGTAAGGGCTGACCAGTAACAGGGAAAAGCTGAACTGCAACTCCCATATTAATGAATGCTTGAAAAATTATAGGTAGTCCTGATCCTAATGCCAATAATTGTCCAAAAACAGTATTAGACTTATACGATACTATTATTATTCTAAAAAGTAATAAAAGGTAAAGAAACAATACACTAACTGCTCCAACAGTTCCGTATTCTTCAGTAATTATTGCATAAATAAAATCAGATGTGCTTTGGGGAAGAATATTTTTCATTGAGCTTTTTCCTGCTCCAACTCCGAAAACCATACCAGATGCTATTGCAGATTTAGCTCTTAAGATTTGATAATTATTTTCAGAATTTTCAGATGATGAAAAATTTTCAATTCTACTTATCCATGTATCTATTCTATTAGGCATTAAATCTGGATAATTTTTCACAGTTAAAAAGAAAAGTGAAAAAAGNATTATTCCAGAAAATCCTATACCTANTAAATATTTAAAAGGATATCCTCCGATGAAAATTAAAGTAATTATCATCAAAAATATCATAGCAGCAGTCGAAAAATTTGAAGGTAAAATTAAAAATACTATTAATATAATAGGAATCCAAAGAGGGATTATAGTTTTGAAAAAACTTATTTTTTTATTATAATTTTTAGATAAATAAAATGAAACATAAACCATTAATACAACTATAGCCATCGACGAGGGCTGAAAAGACAAGCCAATAATTGGTAACTTAATCCATCTACTTGCGTTAGCCCCATCTATTACATTACCCTGTAAAGAAGTAAGGATTAAAACAGCTATTATAAAAGGTAATGCTAGCTTTGATAATCCTTTAAAATATTTGTATGGAATCAAATGTGTGCCGTACATTATTAAAATACCAACTGTTANAATTGCAANATGTTTTAAAACATTTGATAAAACAAAACTATTTCCAAAATTAGAGCTTGCACTGTAAACAGGTAAAAAAGAAAAAACTGCCAATAGTATAACTATTGACCAAATTATCTTATCTCCTTTAATTTTTTCTAAAAATAAATTCATTATAATTTTCTTACCGCTGCCTTGAACTGATTCCCTCTGTCTTCGTAATTTTTGAATAAGTCAAAACTTGAACAAGCCGGTGACAATAACACATTATCTTTTGGTTTAGCAATTTTATATGCATTTTTAACAGCTTCAACCATATTTTCATTTTCTATAATTATCTCAACAAAAGGAGAAAATGATTCTATAATTTTTGAATTATCAATTCCAATACAAATAATTGCTTTGACCTTTTCTCTTACCAAAGGAATTAAATCGTCGTAATTATTTCCCTTATCTACTCCACCAACAATCCAAACAGTTGATGATTTCATAGAATCTAAAGCGTAATATACAGCGTTTACATTAGTGGCTTTAGAATCATTGATATATTTTACTTTTTGAATAGTTAATACATGTTCAAGTCTATGATTTATAGATTGAAAATTCCCTAATGATTCCCTGATTTTTTGATCACTAATATTTAAAATTTTTGCTACCGTTGCAGCAGCCATATTATTTTGAACATTATGCTTTCCTTTAATGGATAAATTTTCAATTGGTATCATAAAACTGGTATTATTTATATTAGAATTAATATTATCGTTTTTAACATAAGTAAGATTATTTCCATGTATATTTTCATATGAAAATGGAATTTTTATTGAATTGATATTTCTATTGCTTAGCTCAGAAATGATTTTATCATCATCATTATTATAAATAAAATAATCTGAGGATGACTGATTAGAAATAATATTAAATTTTGAGTTAACATAATTCTGAAAATCATAATTATATCTCTCTAAATGATCAGGGGATAAATTGGTAATTATTGAAATAAATGGATTAAAATTTATTATATCATCTAATTGAAAACTACTTAGTTCTAAGACAACATATTCAAAGTCATTTTTGGCCGTTAAAAAAGAAAAACTGTTACCAATATTTCCTGCTAGTCCAACACTTTTTCCTGAACTTTTAAGAATATGATAAATAAGAGAGCATGTTGTTGTTTTACCATTAGAACCGGTAACTGCAATTAAAATAGAATTTGTAAATCTGTAAGCAAATTCAATTTCTGAAATTATTGGAATATTTTTAGATTTAATTTTGATAATTATATCAGAATTATTAGAAATTCCCGGACTTTTAATAATCTCTCTAGCTTTGAGAAATTTTTCTAGAGTATGCCCTCCTTCTTCATAATTAATTTGATTATTTTTTAATATTTTTTTATATTTTTTTTCTATAGTATTGAATTCTGAAAGAAAAACATCGTATCCGTTCTTGTTAGCAAGAAAGGCTGCTCCAACACCACTTTCTCCACCACCAATAACAACAATACTATTTTTCATCATTATCTAATTTTTAAAGTTATTAAAGAGAGAATCGCTAATAAAATTCCAATTATCCAAAATCTCACTACAATTTTACTTTCATGTAATCCAGATTTTTGGAAATGATGGTGAATAGGTGACATAAGAAAAATTCTTTGCCTATGCCTTTTTTACTCTTGGTATACTTAAAATAAGTTACTTGAATTATTACAGATAAAGTTTCTATAAGAAAAATACCACAAATAAGAGGAAGCAATAACTCTTTTCTTACAATTATAGCTATAACTGCTATAACACCTCCAATAGTAAGGCTACCAGTATCTCCCATAAAAACTTGAGCAGGAAAAGTATTGTACCATAAAAACCCTATCAGACCTCCAATAAAAGAAGAAATAAAAACAACTACCTCACCAACGCGGGGTATATACATTATATTCAAATACTCAGAAAAAATTATATTTCCGGAAACCCAAGCAAAGACACCCAATGTGATGGTAATAATTACTGAAGAACCAGCTGCTAAACCATCGATTCCATCTGTTAAATTAGCACCATTAGAAACTGATGTAATTATTAAAATAACAAAGAATACAAAAACAATTATACTTATAGTTTTACTTTCACTAGCCGTTAATGAACTAAAAAATGAATAATCAAATTCATTATTTTTTAAAAAGGGCACCGTTGTTTTAGTAGACTTATATTCTGAGTTAACTGTAACTTTCTGGATATTGTTTGAATCTAAATTATTTTGATTTTTTAAAGTTACCTGAGGATGAAAAAATAAAGTTAAACCAACAATTAAACCAAGACTAACCTGTCCTATAATTTTAAATTTACCTTTAAGTCCTTTCTTGTTTTTTTTAAATACTTTAATATAATCATCTAAAAAACCTATAGCTCCAAGCCAAGCAGTTGTAAAAAGAAGAATAATGATATAGATATTTGTAAAGTTTGAAAAAAGTAAAACTGGAATTATAGTAGAAAAAATAATAATAAGTCCACCCATAGTTGGTGTACCTTTTTTTTCCTTTTGGCCAATCAAACCTAAATCTCTAATTGATTCACCTATTTGTTTTTTATTTAAAAAATTAATTATTTTTTTCCGAAAATAATTGAAAAAAATAATGAAAAAATAAATGCTAAAGATGATCTAAAAGAAATATACTGAAATAAACTAGCTCCTGTTAACTGGAATTGATTTTCTAAGTATTCAAATAAAAAATAAAACATTTTACTTATTAATTTTTAGAGATTCTATTAAAATTTTTTTATCGTTAAATTTCATTTTTTCTTTTCCTGTAATTTGATATTTCTCGTGTCCCTTACCGGCTATCAAAATAACATCGTTTTTTCTTGCTAATTCACATGCTTCTTGAATGGCTTTCCTCCTATTTATTTCTAAAATAAACTTATGTTTATCTTTATTTTTTACTCCACTTTTCATTTGATCTATTATCAAAATAGGATCCTCAGATCTTGGATTGTCAGATGTAAAAATCACTTTATCGCTAAGGGAGCATGCTATTTTACCCATCAAAGGCCTTTTTTCTTTGTCTCTATCACCACCACATCCAATAACAGTTATCAATGATTCATTAAGATTCTTAATATCATTAATTGTGTTTAATACATTTTTTAAGGAATCTGGGCTGTGTGCATAATCAATTATTCCGATTTTATCACTATTTAAATTAATTAACTCAAATCTTCCCTCAGGTGAGTTTAATGAACTGATCTTTTGCAAGATTGATTCATCTGAAATATTAAATACTTTAGCAACACAAAAAACTGTAAGTATATTGTATGCATTAAAAGTTCCTGTTAGCTTAGTCCATAATTCAATATCATTTATTAATAGTTTCATTCCATTAAAATCTTTTTCTAAAATTTTTAAAGAAAAATTTGAATTAAATTTCAAAGAATATGAAAAGATTTCACAAACAGCATTTTGAACCATATAATTGCCATTCTTATCATCAACATTAGTTATAGCAAAACTTGATTTAGGTAAAGAATCAAAAAATATTTTTTTAACATCTCGATAGTCTTTAAAAGACTTATGATAATCTAAATGGTCATGAGATAAATTTGTAAAAACACCAACATCAAAACTTAAATTATAAACTCTCATTTGTGAAATTGCATGAGATGATACCTCCATAAAACAATATTCGACTTTCGAAA
>JGI20157J14317_10004654_pt1 | contig 10509 bp, 11 predicted proteins | sample COG_07_FD_14317 | JGI IMG/M metagenome (IMG submission 14317)
ACACCATTATGTGAAATAATGGGTAGAAATAAAAGTGATAAAGGAGCTTCAAATATAATGACTTCGTGGCATAATTATACAACATTTTATTATAGTATATTTAAAAATTTAAAAAATGAAAAATTAAGAATATTTGAATTGGGATTAGGAACTAATAATGTTAGTATTCCATCTAACATGGGTTCTAATGGAAGACCAGGAGCATCTCTATATGGATGGGCGGAATTCTTTACAAATTCATTTATAGCTGGAGCTGATATTGATAATAATATTTTATTTAATACAGAAAAAATAAAAACATTTTATTGTGACCAAACAAATCCAGATGTAATAAAAAAAATGTGGAATAATAATAATGATTTAAGTGAAGATTTTGATATTATTGTTGAAGATGGATTACATACTTTTAAAGCAAATGTATGTTTTTTTGAAAATAGTATACATAAATTAAAACCAAATGGTTATTATATTATAGAAGATATAGTAAATAATGAAATACCATTATTTAATAATAAAATAGATAAATGGAGAAAACTGTATACACATTTAAACTTTACATTATTAAAAATAAAATCAATCAAAAACTCTCTTGATAATAATTTAATAGTAATACATTATACCAATTAACTAATATCTTTTATTAAATTTAAAAATATATTTTAAATAATATAAAACCATATATTTTATTAAAAATATTAATTTTATATATAAGATATATAATAAATGAATTTTAATATAAATATAGTATCTGGTGAAAAATTACAAGAAATTGCAAATGTTTATTTAGGTATAGATAATGATTTTATAAATAATCCATATATTAATAATCAAACTAATAAACATAAAAATATGTTAGAAATAAATACTTATTATAATAATCCAAAAATAGTATTTTGTTATGGTCATAGAATTACAATTTTAGCTGAAAAAATAAAATACTTTACAAATGAATTTATATTAATTACACATAATAGTGATAAAAATATATTAGATAATAACATATATATAAAAACTATTTATAATTACAATAAATTAGTAAAATGGTATTCTCAAAATTTATGTTTTGATCATAATAAGTTATTTTTTCTACCAATAGGTATAGCCAACAATCAGTGGGAACATGGTTATAAATTTACAAATTTTTATAACACTTTATCTAATAAAACACAACTAAATAAAAAATTAAAAAGTATATATTTTTTCTTTGCAATAAATACAAATAAAGAAAAAAGAATAAACTGTTATAATTCAGTTATTAAAAAAATAACATTTTTAAATAAAATTAGTCCATATGAAAATTTTAAAAGATTAAGTGAATATGAATTTTGTATATGTCCAGAAGGAAATGGTGTAGATACACATCGCTTTTGGGAAGCATTATATTTAAAATGTGTACCTATTGTACTAAATTCAGATTTTATAAATATAATAAAAAAAAATACAAATTTACCATTAATAATATTAAATTCTTGGGATGAATTAGATATTAATAATTTGAAAGAGTATAATACATTTGATTTTACAAATAGTAATACATATTTAACTATGGATTATTATTTAGACACTATTAAATTATAGATTTATCAGAGTTAATAGTAAAAGAAATATCAGACACATTATTAATATTATAACCAACTTTTTGTAAAGTATTTAGAAAAAATGTATTAATTTTTTCTTCTTTACAATAAGGATCATTGTCAGTACTATCATAAATCTCATTAATTAAAAAAGGATGTATTAATTTTAAATCATTATTTGATATAATTAATAATTTCATATTATTAATATTGATATTAATATTTTTAATAGCATTTTGAAAGTCATCTATATCTTTATTATTAATTTCATTATCATAGTCAAATCTTACAAATAATATGTTATTATTATTTTTTATACATTCTAATAATCTATCACGTCTTCTTTTATATATAGGTATAAATTCATCAAGTGTATAATGACCTGAAAATATATTATTATCTTCAATATATATATGATTATTAAATACTTTAATAATATCATGGTCATTATTATTTATTATTTTTAATAATACATTTGTTATATTATGTATATTTTTTGTAATAAACCATTCAAATAAAGTAGTATATTTTTTCAATTTACAATTTTGTAATAAAAAAGTAATATTACAAGAATTACCAAGTGGTATAATTATATCAAAATTACTCATTGCAATTAATAATTTTTATTCTTTTATTATATATAGATAATTTATTTACACATTTGATTCCAAAAATTAGTCATTTTTACTATTTTACTAGAATAATTACCTGGACCTCCAGGAAAATGGTATATTATTTTATCTTTACTTATATTTTTTGGATTATTTTCAAGATAAGATTTCATCATTTGATTATCATATTTATTTTCTATAAATGAATTATATACAACAAAAGGTTGATCTAAACAGGTAGGAATAGGATTATTATTTATATAAATATAGTTTTGAATATGAGATTGAATATTTTTAAATAATGCTTTCATTTCTCTACTATTCTTAAAATAAAAAACACCAGCTGAAAATGCTGAAGTATCTTTATTATAATTAGTATTAGTATTAAAATTAAAAAACTGCCCTCCCCAAAACTCATGTCCAATATATTCTTCCTCTAAAGCATATAATTTATCTTGAGCTATTTCTAGATTAAATAATATATTAATATCACTATTAATTAATACATCAGTATCTAAATATAATATTTTATCATACATATCAATATTTTCATATTGGAATATATTTATTTTACAGCATGAAGCATCCATTAATGTATTTAAATTTAAAATATAATAGTATAATGGTAAATTAAAGTGTGATAATTTATCTTGTATTAATGGTTGGAAACTTGGAGACGTTATAATAAGTATATTAGTAGTTTCTTTATTTATATTTGATTTTACTGATATAGATTTTATCAATAAATTCAATAAATTAATATAATCTTTATTATAAAATACACACATGTAAATTAAATTCATAATGATTTATAATTTTTTAAAATTTAAAAAATAGCTTTATATATATATATATAAATATAAATATTTTATAAATTACGTAATAATTAAATATAATTAAATAAAATGAGTATAAAAAAATGGGTATTAGTATTTATTTCAAATGAACCATATATTAATAAAGCATTTGATAGTATAACATTAGCACGCACAAATGGTAATTGGAAAGATGATATAGTTCTTTTAGTATCAACTACTTTATATAATGATAAAACTATTAAAACTAAAAGTAATGATTTAAATATTATATTAAGAGAGGTACCTAATCGTAATTTTGATAGTATTTTAAATGTGTGGCGAAAACATCCTACCCATTCAGAATATAATTACGTTTTGCAAAGAGGTTTTATGTTTAATAAATTTTGTGTATTTGATATATACTTTAAACAATGGGATATTGTATTTTATTTAGACGCGGGAATCCAAATACAAGGCTCATTAGATAGAATGAAAAAAACATGTGAGCCAAATAAATTTTTATACGGGCACTCAGATTCATATCCAAATTATCTATGGAAACTTAAAATACAATTTGATTTAGAATTATTTGAAAATAAAGAAAATAAAAAAGAATTTATAGATACATATAGTTCTTTTTTTGAGAAAGATTATTTTCAAGGAACAATGTGTATTTATGATACAAGTATTTTAGAAGATAATACAGTAGATAGATTATTTGAATTAAATGAAAAATATCCAATTGCAAAAAGAATGGATCAAGGTATATTAAATTTATATTTTAACTGTGAAAAAAAATTATGGAAACAAATACCAATTAAAGATAAAGAAGGATTTTTATATGATTATCATGAAAGAAATGATTATAAAAAAAATGATTATTTAATTCTTAAAATATCAAAAACAAATTAATTTATTATAGTATTGTATTGTAATTACTATAATAAATCTACAATCTTATCATTTATATCTTTATAATCTTTATAAGGTCTATAACAATGATAATCTGAATAATGACCTTTTTTTATCAAAGTTTTTATTTGTTCATTTAAATTAAAAGTTTTTCTATTTAATCTATTATAACCTGTATTTTTATCATTCAATATTATAAAATTATTTGTTTCTTTATTCCATTTCATTACATAATTATAAAAATCTATTTGGTCTGTTCCCCAACCTGATTTGCCATGACCATCAACATAATTTATATTTTTATAAACATCTATTAATCTTTGTGTTATATCTTCAATTGTATTTATATTAAATATATTAGACCAAGTAGTATTTAATCCAACATTATAACACATAGCAATTTGTTTATATTCATTTAAACAAACATTTCTTAAATATATAAATTTATTATTATCTATATTTTCTATATTTTTAGTATAATATGTTTTATTCATTGGTATCATATCCATATCAGTTATCATTATACCATTTTCATATTGGTTTAATATACAAGGATATAATAATCTAATATATTGTGATATAAATGCTGTTGAAATAGTAGGTATTGGATTAAACAAAATAATATTATTTTTAAATTCTTCAAATTTAGTTGGTATAATATCATTAATAAGAATTATTTTAATATCTACATTTGGATATAATTTTGTCCATGATTTAATAAATATAGGAATAAAATCTATATATAATTCATTTGTATTACAAGCAGTTAAAATACAATCTAATTTCATATTAATTTATATTGATTTAAAAATAATTATTCTTTATTATTATAGTTATATTTTTAAATTATTTAAAATAAATTTATAATTATTTTAAAAATGAGTAATTATTGGGATATAAATTTTACACCTTTAGACATTTAAAACGCCGATTTTAAACAGCAAATTAAATATTTAAGATTTGGTTTTGAAACCAGTAAAAACAACTTATATGTCAGTTTTTAAACATCCATTATTACTAATGACGATGATACTGACAAACTAGGGTATATATAAATACTTATATTATTTACAAAATGCTGGCGGTCTTGTTTTATTATTAAATAAGTATGAATTTACTATATTTAACATATTAGCACAACTATTTTGGTCTCTATTTAAGTATTTACGATATCGAAACGTTGATTCATTAGAGTTTTCAAAACACTCAACATTACAATATTCACATTGTAGTAATCTAAATTTAGAATTACCATTTATTTTTTTATTATCTATATCATGATGACAATTACAACATTTCTTACTGGTGTTGTATTCATAAACTAATACAGTATTAAATTTTTTTGCTATTAATCTTTTTAATCCTATACCCATTGTAGATGCTAGACCTTTAATAGTATTTTTATTAGACCAATCACCAATACATATTAAGGTATCATCTTTATTACCATAAGTATCTTTAATATTATTTAAATATTTATCTTCACTTTTTTGTCTATAAGTTTTAGTTCTCCAGTTTAATTTACGATATAATTCATTTTTATAAAATTCTTTAGTTATTTTATTTGCTTCATATTTTGCTTTTATAAATTCTTTAAATTTACTATATACATTAGTTTTACAACAATATTTACTTAATAGTGTTTCAGCCTCAATAATTTCTGGCTTATCAAATTTATTAGATAGTTTTATTTTTCTATTACGCTTACATAATGTCTCAGTATCTCTTTGCATACAACTATATTTAACAATATTTCTATCCTTATCCATCATATACAATAGGTATTTCTTTCCTGGGTCAGCAGTTATTATTTTTTTACTTTTCATTAGTTCTATTTGTTCGTCACTTAAATCTTCAATATAGGGTAAGTCATTACCTGGAAAATCATGACTCTTAATAAATTTATCCTTAAAATTATTATGCTTAAATAGTAAGGAACATCCAATACCATCTGTTTGTAATGTATAGTTAAATTCATAATCTTTCTGTTTAAATATAGATTTATTCATTCTAAAATACTTATCCCATATTAAATTTTTAAATTCTGTTAATTTACTTAACATATAACCTTTATCACCTCTTTCACTAGATAAATTAATAAGTGTAGCAGTATCTATAGTTATATATTTAGGAATACAAGAATTACGTAATGATAAAGGTTGAAATAATTTTATTACTTTACTATTTAAATCATAGATTTGTGTATTATATTTATCTTTAATATCTTGTTTTTTTGCTCTTAATACTTTACCTTGTAATAATTCAATTTGTTTTTCAATAGAATTATTATGTTTTTCAAATTCATTATTTATATAAAGTGTATATTTTAAGTATTTGAAAGGATTTACTTGACAATCATAAGCAATAGAATTTAGAAATTCAGCAGATAATAAATTCTCTTTATGACTTTCAAACCAAGGTATCATTATAATAGGTATTTTATCATATTTATTAAGTAATATACTTTTCTTAGTTTCATAGAGTTGTTCTTTCTTTACAGTTTTATATTCTGTATCATCTGTAATATTTCCATTATAATTATTATCATAATATATACCACCTAATTTACTTACAAATTTAGCAATTCTTTTACTATAATGTTCTTTAATATTATTTGATAAACATGTAGATATACTAATACATAAATAAGGTAATACGTAATTTAATCCTGTTAAACAATATTTAGTATGGTTGTAAATAGGTTGAAATTCCTCAACATAAAATTTATTAAGTTCTTCTACAAATTCAGTATTTTGAGATTTAACACCTCTATTATCTCTTGTGCCTAATGTCATAATACAATAACTAATAAATTTCTTATCCATAGTTGGTAATTCTTGTTTATCTTTATATTTTTTAAGATTATATAATCTTATAAATTGATAGACATCAATAACAATATCATTACATTTTAAAACTAAATCATTAATTATCTTCTGTATTTCTGGTGTTTTAATAATTGATTTCAAAGATGTTTTAATGGTTTTATAAGGTTGTATTTGTTTATTAAAATTAATACCTTTATTTGGTTGTGTATTTATATCTTTTTTCTTTTTTTTCATTTCTGAAAAAGTTGAAATATAAAAATATTTTACTTCTTATATTTAGTAAATATATTTATTTTTAAATTAATTTTTTTTGTAATTAATTATTTAATATTTAAAAATATATTTATTATAAATATTAAATAATTATAATTATAATAATAATTTATAATGGATGAAAATAAAATAAAACATTGTGAAAAATGTAATAAGACATTTACTAGTAATGCTCATTATTTAATACATTGTGAAACGGAATTACATAAAACAGGTAAAAGGAAAACAAGAACTGATATAAAAGAAGAATTTAAATGTGATATATGTAATTTATATACTACTAAACAACCAACAAATATAAAATTACATATATTAAATAATCATAGTAGTATAGAAGAAAAAAAAATAGGATTTAAATATTATTGTGAAACTTGTGATTATGGTATTATGAATGAAATTAAATATAAAATACATTTAGATACAAGTAAACATAAAATAAAAATATCAAAAAGAACAATTTTATAATTTCAAATCGGCGTTTTAAATGTCTAAAGGTGTAAAAACATATAAATATTTTAAATAGTAAAATTATATTTGAAATTGGTGCTCTGTATGGAGATGAAAAATTATAATTATCAAATATATTTGCACACACCAATTATTAATTTCTAATCTTTTTTAATAATTCTTTAATTATATTATTGTCTCTAGTTTGTATTCGTATAATTTAAATTATTTTAAAGTTTAACTAATTTAAACCATATTAAAATTTAAAAAATATTAAATTGTAATGGATAAAGTAAGTGTTATTATACCAACATATAATAGATTTAGTTTTTTATTAAATACTATTAAATCAATAAAAGAACAAACATATAAAAATATAGAAATTATAGTTATAAATGATTGTTCCATACAAAAAGAATATAATGAATATGATTGGAAGCTAAATAATATTATAATTATACATTTAAAAGAAAATAGTAAAAAAAAATTTGGTTTTGCTTGTGCTGGATTTGTTAGGAATAAAGGTATTGAAATAGCAACAGGTAAATATATTGCTTTTTGTGATGATGATGATATATGGTTTTCAAACAAAATAGATATACAAATTAAAGCAATGAAAGACACTGGTTGTAAATTATCATCAACAGATGGCTTAATAGGTCATGGTGTTTATAATAGTACTTTAAAATATAAAAAATATAATGCTGAACACCATTATAAAACTTTACAAAATATTTACAAACGTAAAGGCAGTAATTTATTAGATAATGGTTTCCCTGATATTTGGAACTTAAATTTTTTAAAGATACATAATTGTATAATATGTAGTAGTGTTGTAGTAGAAAAAGAACTATTAAATAAAATTAATAATATAAAGTGTATAAAAATTGGAGAAGATTACGATTGTTGGTTAAGAGTATTAGAACACACAAATTGCGTTTATGTTAAAGATATATGTTTTTATTATGATGATAAACACGGAGATGGGCAAAATTATTAAATTATTTAATAATGCTATTGTTTTAATACTATATGTAAAGAATTACACTAATTTGTTAGATAATATCTATTATAATAAATTATATGTAAAAATATATTTTTAGAAATAATTATGAACGTAAGCGAGTAGCCCAAAATGGATACTTCTTTGATAGTGCAGAATTAAAATTACCATTATGACCTCCAAACCATGTTTCATCATCTAAAATTAAATCTCCATTCATATGTTTATAAAGTAAAGACATAATAGATTGATCGTGTCTATGTTTTTCATTATTTTGTGTATATATATCCGTATGTAATTTTGGGTCGTCATTTAATATATCTAAACAATTATTAATAAATTTTATACTAAACTCAGTTTTTCTAAATAACATTATTCCATTTAATATTTGAAAACTTTCCAAATAATCATTCATAATTTTATCACTAATATTAAATTTATCTTTAAAATAGTTTATTGTTTTTTTATTTGTAAAATTTTTTTCTTGATGTGTTAATTGAAATCTTAATAATCCAGATTTACTAGTTATAATCATATTAATATAGTCATTAAAACGTTGTTTTGATTCTGGTGTAATATTTATATGACATCCCGCATCTATATATACTAATATATCATTATCGTTAATTTTTTCTAACATTTTAGATATTATATAAGGTTTCCAAATCCAATATCCACCACCTCTTTGTGACATAGTCCATACTTCTTTATATTTGTCTTTAAAATCATTATCTATATCATCTTCAGTAAAACACTTAAACTCATTAAATAAACCACATTCATTACCTAATTTAACAATATTTTTATATCTATTATTAAAATGACGAGACGTATAACTAATACCATATATTTTAGACATAGTGTTTAAATAATATTATTTTTAATATTAACTAATAAAATTTATGTTTAATATTAACTAATAAAATTTATATTAAAAATAATTTATATTAAATATTTAATTTTATTTTTATATTATTAATTAATGTATTATAATAATTACTAATAATATCAGGAGCAGTATCTGTAAATACATTACCTTCTAAATAATAATTAGGATTTTCTATAGCATTTTTTATATTCTCTTTTAATTTAATAGGATTATCTATATCACAATAACAATATTTATTTTCATTTATTAATCCTTTTTCAGGTAAATCAATCGCCCAATAGAAAGGTATTGTTCCACCTTCAAATGCTTGAATTATTTTTTCAGTAAAATAACCTTCAAAAGTAGAATTTTCAGGACAAATATTATAAACAGATTTAGAAATATAATTTATTTTATCTTCTGTAGTATTACCAATAGCATTAGTATTTTTTTTTAAATTACTTGGACACATTATAATTCCATAGTTATTATTTACAATTTCATTATATATTTTAGTTCTTTGACCTCCTCTATCATGACGTGCTATCAATGTTGTAAATACTGTTTTATATTCTTTTTTTATATTTTTTTTATACTTATTTTCAATATAATCAATTATATTATGTTCTGGTTTATAATTATAAAATTTATAATACATTAACCATAATGGAAAACGGATTTGTTTTTTTTCTAAATTAGTATATTTAAATCCAACTACTAAATCAAAAGTATCTAATAATAATTTTTCATTATTATATGGCGAATATCTATCTAAATTTTCACCGTAATAAAAAATCTTACATTTTGCTTTACTATTTTGTACTATATTAATGCCCCCAAACACACTTGCGATAAGGATATCAGGATTATTATTATAATTTACAATTTGAACATTATCTATATTTTTATTAATAAATTGTGTAAAATAATTATCATTTGTAGAATCTTTCCAAAAATTTACATAAGATACTGTTATCATTTTTATAATTTATAATTAAAAAATATAATTTAAATTTAATAATTTTAATATTATATTTTTATATTATTAAAATTATTATAAAAAATAAAATTATTATAAAAAAATAAATTATATACTTACTTTTATAATTTCAACATTTTCATTTATAGTTTCTCTAGATATAATTTTATATTCTAATGTATTTAATCCTGAACTCATTATATGTTTATATTGT
>JGI20157J14317_10004656_pt1 | contig 10509 bp, 8 predicted proteins | sample COG_07_FD_14317 | JGI IMG/M metagenome (IMG submission 14317)
AAAAGCGGGCACTTCAATGAGAACAGAAAAGTGGTCTTACCTAAAATACAAAGATGGAAGTGAGGAACTGTACGACATGAAAAAAGACCCGAAGCAACACGATAACCTTACTTTGAAACCTTTTTTAAAGAAAGAACTAAAAAAAATTAGAACTATTTTTGAGATGAGAAAAAAACTTGGTATTCCCTCTTTGAGATAAACTTGAGAGATCCGATTTTATTTAAAATGAATTCTTTAAATTAGAGGTATTCGGTGTAAAGTTTATTTTCCATATCCTGGGCTGATCTTAAAAGATCTGCATTCAAAGAAATTTTATTCCGCTCTAAGTTGAATTTACCAATCGCACGTGCAATGTCTAACCCCTCTCCTTTTTCGATGTAAGACTCTTGAGATAATGAATTTTGTTGTAATTCGAATATCTCCCCAAGAATTCGTTGCTGGCTCGCACCGTTCTCAGCCCTAGCTGCTACGAGGTTTTCACCGTACTGAATCAAGTCCACAATATCAAAATCTCCGAGACTCCAAACGGTCTTATCATCCAGCATATCAAGAGTATAGGGATCGTAATCAATTTTATATTCCATGTGCCAACCTGTACTGCTAGATGCTTGACCTGACTCATTAACGACTAATTCGATTGTAGATGATTTGTTACCATCCCTGCCAAAGGGAATTATGTCTTGGTTTTGATTGTACCTATTAGGATCTTGAATCCAGGGCGTATTCGGAAAATTTTCTGCACCGCCATGATTTGACCCCGGTAAAGGCGAAAGCACTCTTCCATCATTAAGATTAACATTGTTTCCAACTGAACCGTAAGTTGCCTCATGAATGGAATTAGAACCATGATATGCTCTAAAATAATCAGACGCACCATATGGCCACTGCCACCAAGTAAGTTCTCCTGAATTAGATGATAGATTAATAGGTAGGCGGAATTCGTCTGCACCTCCGTCTGCATTAATAAGTCCTGATTCTGATTTAATTGACTTATCAATTTTGAGACTTCCAAGAAGTCCCGCTCGGCTAATGGCAATATCTTGTGATCTTCCTGCTATACCCAAAAAAACATTGTTCTTATTTTGAGATTTTTCAAAAAGAACACTGCCACTAGCACTAGAAAACAAGCTTATTCCATTAAACTTTGATTTCCTTATACTTTTAATTTCTAATTGTAGTTCTTTAAATTCCTCATCGTATAATGATTTGTCGGATGAGTTAGAGGTGATTGATTCAAATCCAATCTTCAATTCATTTGAACGGTCAATCATTTTTGAAACTACTTTTAATGCTCCATCCTGAACTTGAGAAAATGACAAAGCATTTTGAAGATTTTGAAGATTTGCGGTGTTTTGTTTAATCTTCGCTCTTGCTTTTGAAATTACCGAAAAATCACCTAAATCGTCTGAAGGATTCATTACTCTTTTTCCCGTTTGCAAGTGGGCATTCGATTTCTTAGCAATTGCCAAACTACTATTTAATTGATTTATCATCGAATTAGTTAAATTGCTTAGATTAAAATTTTCCATATAACTAATATCGTCAGAATTAATTTAAACTTTAATTAATTCTTTTACTTACTAAGTAATTTTAATCATTTCTTATCAGGAAGTTAAATCAATACTGGCAATTTATTTACTACTTTATGCAACTTCCTGTGCCGCCATCATAAATAGATCGGCAAATGCATTGACTGTATCTTCGATCGGTTTGGCGTATCCACCCCCCATAAAAATGAGCATTCCTTTGCCCATTTTTCGACGCCAGTCAAAGACTCGTTGATTACGTTTGCTCATTCCTGCGCGGCTTAAGTTCAAAAGTCCAAGAGCATCGGAGGCCAATCCATCGACCCCTGCCTGGAAGAAAATAAGGTCGAAATGTTCTCTTTCCAATTGCTCCAAAACTGAGTCGAGAACTTGGAGGTATTCTTCATCTTCCGTCCCATCCTTAAAGCCATGATCTAAATCGCTTGTTTTTTTACGAAATGGAAAATTGTTCTGTCCATGTAGAGAAACTGTAATTACCCGGTCATCCCCGGCAAAAATATCTGCGGTTCCATCGCCTTGATGTACATCTAAATCCAAAATTAGAATCCGCTCTATATTCTCTTTTTGCAGTGCAACCTCCGCAGCAACGGCAAGGTCGTTAAAAATACAATACCCCGCCCCTTCGCTTTTAAATGCATGGTGTGTTCCACCAGCCATGTTCCCGGCAAGCACTGCTCCATTTAACAATTCATCCAATCCATCCAATGCACCGCCCACTAATCGCAGAGTTCGTGGAACAATTTCAGGCTTCCAGGGTTTAAGCCCTATTCTACGCACCTCTTTTTCACTAAGACTTCCTTCGAGAAATCGATCAATAAAACTTTCTTCATGGACCAATAAAAGCTCATCTCTACTCGCTAATCTAGGCTCCCTTATTCGAATCTTATTCTCTCTATTGAGTAATGATATTTTCTCTGCAAGTAAGCGATATCGGTCGACCGGAAAACGAGCAGTTCGATCTAAACCGTCGGAATATAACGGATGGTAATAAAGTGAAAAGGTAGACATATAATTGTAAATTGTATTCCCGTTCTGCTATTTGTCCATCATCAGTATTAGAAGTAGTATTGAAATATGAGTTTTCAAAATGCATTCTTGGGGTCTTTAGTTGCAGATGCGGTTTCTATGCCGGTTCATTGGTATTACAATACACGGGGAATTGACGAAGATTATCCAGACTTCGATCATTACATTGCCCCCAAAAACCCTCACCCCGATAGCATTCTTTGGCGCTCCCGCTATCAACCAATTGGAGAGAAAGACGATATTCTGCGCGAACAATCCAAGTATTGGGGAAAAAGAGGTGTTCATTATCATCAATTTCTCAGACCGGGAGAAAATACACTCAATTTAAAATTAGCCTGCGAACTCTATCGTACTATTATCAAGAACGGGGAATATGATCCGGATACCTGGCTCGAACGGTATGCCGAAGTTATGCTAACCCCCGGTTGGCATTTAGATACCTATGCGGAAGAATACCACCGTGCCTTTTTTACTCATTATGCAAGGGGTAAAAAACTATCCAATTGTGGAATTGAAGATATCCACATTGGTGGACTCAGCCTCATCCCTGCCTTACTCGCCGGATTAGAAGCAGTGGACCAAACTGACGAGGAACACCTTTTTCAATCTGTGCACAACTTGGTAAAACATACACATTCCCACCCACACACACTCACATCTGCCCGTAATCTAACCCAAATTTTAATTGAACTATCCAAAAGAGCAGAAATTCGTAATGTTCTGAACACCTTTCGGATGTCCGATGTGCCTCTCAACAAGATAAAAGCATGGGAAAATATGCCCGACCGTAAAGTCGTGGGAGAAACCTTAAGCACGGCTTGTTATTTACCGGAGTCTTTTACTGCCGCACTCTATTTTGCCTGGAAATATTCCGATGATTTTTCTCTCGCCGTTCTCGCCAATGCAAAGGTGGGCGGAGATAATTGTCACCGGGGCGTGGTAGTCGGATCAATTGTGGCAATGCAAACCGGGATTCCAGAGAAATGGTTACGCGATTTAAAATGTATGGATGAATTACGCTGCGATCAGTCCTAGTGCCCCCCCCTATTTTCAACCATCAGAATAATTCGAGCTGGCCGTTGTTTTTTGGTTTATTTTTTCGGGGAATCTTTTTTTGCGAACCATGAGTTTGTAGAGTCTTACTCGATTGAAGCCTTCCCTCGTCACTCTTTCGTATCAAATAGATTTGATCTTTCATTTTCTTGGACCGAACAGATTGGTTCACAATAGGTCGAATGTATTCTGGGATGTTACATTCTTCTGCGTGGGCAATTTCTACAGGGGTACGATTCACCAATTCAGGAACCCACCTTTTTACAAATTGTGCTGTGGGGTCGTGATCAAGAAATTGCTTCGACGGGCTGTAAACCCGCAAGGCATTAATCCCAATCACACCGGCCTGCATCTGGATTTGAGAAAGATGAATCCCAGGTTCATAATCAGTAAATAAGCGGGCTAATGGTTTGTGAATGGTACGCCAGGACAAATGAAGCCCAAAACAGGCAAAGCTTACTAACATTGCCCGCATGCGGAAATTCATAAAGCCGGTTTCATTTAAACAACGCATACATGCATCCACCATGGGATATCCCGTTTTCCCTGCTAACCAGGAGTCCAAGAGTTCAGGATTATCCTCATATTCTAAATTCTCATAAGCCCGATTAAGCACACGCACTTCCATATCGGAAACTGATTCTAATCGTTGAATAAAATGATCTCTCCAGTAAAGCCGTGATTCAAAAGCACGGAGACTGCGCTTCCATAAAGTACGGCCATTTTCTTCGTCTAATTCATTCCGCTTCAATTCCAATTGGGAGAATATACTACGCAGGCTAATGGTACCCCAGGCCAAATGAACAGAAAGCCTCGAACCATTTTGAAAAGCCTTATTGGGAGATGAAATACCACCCGAGTAATAATAAGCACGAGAGCCAAAAAAACTTCCCAATGTGGCCCAGGCATTTTTTTCATTCACTTTCTGAAGAGCCGGCAGCATGGAACAACCGGAAAATTTGGGCAATCGAGTACCCAGTTCATTCCAGCTCCACTTACGAATTGGTACACTCCTAGTCAAAGGACTTCGAATTTGTTTCGGGCTCGGAATTGGTTTCGTTTTTCTCAGATCCAAGGAAGTAGAATTCTTTCGGCGCATTTGAGCATTCCCACCGCGTAAAACTGAATTCTGGCTAATTTCAGTCCAGATAATACCCCGCATTTTACACCAACGGGCCACTTCGCGATCTCGCTGAAAACTAATCAAGTTTCCAGTTTCTTCATGGGAATAAAGATGGGTGAACGAATATTTTTTTAACAAATTGTCTAACTCATTTGTTACTTCGCCACAGGCCACCCATATATTTGATCCTCTTACATTAAGTTCTTCAGTCAGTCCCTCCAACGCCTGCCATTGTGCTTGAAAATGGAAAATAGAATAATCTCCTGAATCTACAATTTTTGGCTCCCAGCAAAAAAAAGGGGTCACCTCTCCCCCGTTCAACATCGCCCGTGAAAGGCATTCATTATCAGAAACTCTGAAATCCCGCTTTACCCACCAAACCGAGTTCATTGGTCTACTTTAGGCTTGGATGCTTTTCGACATTTATCGGAACAATAAACGATTTGATCCCAGATTTTCCTGGATTCCCATTTTTTACGGTTCTCAAATGACCGGTTACAAACGGGGCAGATTTTCGTGAGTCGTAATCGCCAAGGCTTCATCAATATTGGTAGTAAGAAAGAAATACAATCAATGTCCAAAGAACCGTTCGATACCAATTTGTGGAAACTAGTCGGTCGATCAAAAAAACATCCTTTCCCGACTTGGATAATTTTTGATGGCAGGGAGCAGAAACTAAAAATGTAAATATCCAAACGGACAAAACACAGAAAAACTTGAGCCAGACCGTGGTATTTCCTATGAAAAAGCAAGCAGCAGCCGATTCAAAAAGTTGTGCGATCATCAACGGCAATACAAAATAAGCAATCCGCTTACAGTAAATTGCATGCCATCGTGGAAATGCATCAATCGAAACCACGGCTAAGACCGGATAAATGATTACCTGCACAAGCCAGATTAAAATACACAACGCAAAATCAATTGCCAGAATATGTTCGTGGATAAATTCGAGGATTAAATTCATGAAATATTGCTAAAAAGACTTAATGGTTTTGTCATATCGGTAAAATATAAGTAGACCGATAAGCTTTCCAATGACAAATCTACATTCAATATTTCGGTTTCAGTTGAGAATATATCTTTTTTGGATCCCCCTGCTCGCCCTGGCTTCCTGTGGGGAAGAAATTTCCAGCGATAATAAACCCGTAACTCAAAAGAAAAGTACAGCACCGGAAAGTTTCAAGATTTTGATTCTGGGGGATTCTCTGACCGAGGGATACGGGGTCATGGAGAGTGAAGCATATCCCTTAATTTTAGAAAAAAAGTTAAACCTCGACTCAGAGGAGAGTTCAAAAAAGAATTTTCAGGTTATTAATGGTGGAATAAGTGGAGCCACCACGAGTGGGGGGGTATCCCGAATTAATTGGCTATTACAATCAAATCCTGACTTTTTGATATTGGCACTGGGAGGAAATGATGGGTTGCGCGGAATTCCAATCGAAAAAATTAAAGAAAACCTGATCAAAGTAGTTGTCGCCGCCCAAAGTTATAATATCCCCGTTTTATTAGCCGGCATGAAAATCCCGCCCAATTATGGAATCGAATACAGTGAGTCATTTACGAATTTATATTCTCAGATTTCTAAGGAGTACAATATTGCAATGATTCCTTTTTTACTCCAAGGCGTGGGGGGAGAACCTAGCATGAATCTCCCCGACCGAATCCACCCCAATCCGAAAGGCCATGAAATCATTGCCAAAACTGTCCACCAATATTTGGTAAAAGAACTTTTAACTACTCAATGAGCTCCATTATTTCACTCCGCAAGATCTCGAAAACTTACTTTCAGGGCAGTCAAAAAATTGAAGTTTTAAAACAACTCAACCTCGAGATCGAATCAAACGAATGCGTCGCGATTTTGGGGCAAAGTGGGAGTGGAAAGTCGACCCTGCTCTCTCTCCTGGCCGGTCTGGATAATCCAGAACTCGGAACCGTTTCAATCTGTGGGCAGGATTTAGCCAAGCTTTCTCAAGATGAATTAAGTCAGTTTCGTTCTAAAAACATGGGTATTGTATTTCAACAGTACCACCTAATGAACAACCTGACCGCTCTCGAGAATGTAGGGATTCCTCTCGAACTGCAGAAAGTCAATCATTTCGAATCGGCTGCTCGCGAAGCCTTAAAAATGGTGGGACTATCCCATCGACTAGCTCATTTCCCCGCTCAACTATCGGGAGGAGAATGTCAACGAGTGGCAATTGCCCGGGCAATTATTAGCGAACCTAAACTCATACTCGCCGATGAACCGTCGGGTAATTTGGATGATAATACGGGCAAAGAAATAATGGATTTGCTCTTTCGACTCTGCCGGGATCGGGGGCAAACATTGATACTGGTAACTCATAACCACGAATTAGCCAAAGCCTGCGATCGAACTTTGATTCTGAAGGCAGGCAAATTTCAAGCCACCAAATAATGGGCTTCGCTTTTCGTAATGCCTGGCGGGAGATTCGTAATAATCGCCCATTTTGTATTTTTTACATCGTCAATCTGACCCTCGGCTTGATTGGTTTTATCAGTGTGGATTCTTTTAAGCAGACACTGGATCAAAAAGTGGAAGCGGAATCAAAGGAGTTACTGGGTGCGGACTTGGCAATTCGTGCACGCAGAGAAATAACTTCCGAAGAACTTGCCTCTGTCCGTAATGGGTTGCCTTCCAACACAAAGGAAATTGAAGCAGTAGACTTTTTCTCAATGGCAGCTGGTCCAACCGGAAGTAGCAGGTTGGTCAAAATAATAGCATTTGATCAGGGATTCCCCTTCTACGGAAAAATAGAAACGAAATTACGGGGTCCCATTACTGGAGACGAGAAAAACCTGATTCATGAACGTCCTTTCGTATGGATATACCCAGAATTACGGGGACAACTCAATATTGACTTAGGAGAAGAATTAAAGATCGGAGAAACTAAATTTATCGTTTCCGATCTGATCAAAGAAGAAACAGGCTTAAGTTTTCAACCGGCAGAATTAGCCCCCAAAGTATTTATCAGTAAAAAATTCCTCGAAAAAACGAAACTCTTAACCACTGGGAACACGGCGTTTCGAAATCATCTTTTTAAACTTCCTCTTGATGCGGATTTAGAAAAAACCACCAATGCCATTACCGCGGCACTGCTCTCCCCCGAGGTCCGAGTGTATTCCCACCAAAGAGTCGGGAACCGGGCAGGTCGCCTGCTACGATATTTATCCGACTTCCTAGGGTTGGTTTCCCTCGTGGCCCTTTTTCTGGCAACCTTAGGAATTGGATATCTCTACCAAGGATTTGTTAATAATCGAATTAAAGATGTTGCGATCCTTGTTTGCCTGGGAGCCAAAAAAGCCAACGCACTACGTACCTACCTTATTCAATTATCAATTTTAGGAATCGCCGCCGCAATTCCAGCTATCGTGATTTGCCTGATCTCCATTCCGCTCCTCTCCCAGGCATTGAGTGGATTTATACCCATTGAATTGGACGCATCCCTCCACTTTCCCAGTATACCCTTAGCATTCGGAGTCGCCATCTTTGGGGGTTGGTTCCTGGCTCTGCCAAGCCTTCATAAAATCAGGCAACTTCACCCCGCTGAATTATTTCAGGAATCCGCCAATCCATCCCCCCTGTCATCCAAGTCCTCACTCTTATTTGCACTGCCTGGAATTTTCGCCTTTTGGGGATTATGCCTGCTCCAATCTGATTCTTCAAAATTAGCCAATATCTTTTTCCTCTCTCTCTTGGTGAGCATTATTGTGCTGTATGGTATTGGACATTGCGGTCTCTGGCTACTCGATCGTTTTTTCAGGAAATCAAGTCTTAATGTACGATTGGCTGCCCGATCACTTACCCGAAATAAAAATAGTACAATAACTGGTTTTTTAACCCTCGGCTTAGGCGTACTGTTACTCAATTTAATCCCTCAGTTTCAATACAGCCTGGAACAGGAGATCGGTTCCAATACCGCGGAGAGTAAACTTCCCAAACTCTTCCTCTTTGATATCCAAGAAGATCAACTCGAAGAATTGAAACAGACCTTACAAAACAGCAAAAAGCCACTCCAAAACATTACGCCCTGGATTCGTGGAAAACTGATCGAAGTAAAAGGGGAAAAATACGAAAATTTTGTGAAACAGGATCGCGATTTTCAAAATCCAGGAGAACAAAGGAGAAATAATTTCCGCAATCGCGGATTTAATCTCAGTTATCGAAACCACCTCCTTACCAGCGAAGAAATATTGCGGGGTCGTATGGTAACCATGAATTATGATGCAAATTCGAGCCGACCCGCGGAGATTTCAATCGAACAAAAATATGCCGAGTCTCTTGATTTAGACTTGGGAGATCAGATTAAAATTGAAGTGAGCGGGGTCGAAATAGTGGCAGAGGTGGTTAATGTACGAAGGGTAAAATGGACTAGTTTTCAACCCAACTTCTTCGTCCAGATGCAACCGGGTGTTCTTGAAGGTGCACCCAAAACTTTTATTGGTACGCTTCATAATTTAGACCCAGATGAAAAAAATGCAGTACAAGACTTATTAGTTCAAAAATTTCCCACTATCTCCATTCTTGATGTGGAACGAACGGGGCGAAAAATTCTCGAAATTGTATCCCAAATGACTTGGGCACTACAAATCATGGCACTTCTTTCTATTCTTGCCGGTGTAATCGTTCTCTATTCCCTGGCACGAGAAAAAGCCAGGCGTCAAAAGAGAGACATTAACTTACTTAAAATTTTAGGTGCCTCCTTCGATGACCTCAGAATGCAGGTACGCATAGAATTTGGACTCCTTGGCTTATCCGCTTCTGTGTTAGGGGTTACCTTTTCTTCCATCGTTAGTTTTATTTTCGCGGAATATATTTTTGACAAAGTATGGGCTTTCCAACTTTCACTCCCAATTGGTATTATCGTGGGGGTGGTCACTCTTTCAATTCTAACTGCTGAATGGGCCACCAAAAAAGTTCTGATGGAAAAACCATTATCAATACTCCAAGGAAACTAAGATCCTTTTAAACTTGTTTACTCAATTCATTCTCCCCCATAGTAAGAGTTACTCGACATAATGAAAAAAGGAAGCGTTCAACAAAAAAAGACATTTTATCCAATTAGCGAAGAATTTCGCGAATATCTAACCAATTACAAACGATCCGCCGACCTTCCAGTTCATTACGAAAATCTTCTTCAAAGTGTAGATTCCTATCCTCTGATGAATGCCAAAAATGAAGACACTCTTTGGCAAACTATGGTATACGACCAACATTATGGCCGTGAAATCTTTGAAGGTTTAAAAAAGATTTATGTCCTCCTTCGTTCGGGGGGAGATGTCAATATTTTACCCAATCTGTATGTCGACCGGGTAGATTATTGTACTTTTGGAAACACCAAACCTTTTCGTATTCGCATCGTAAATCAATACAATGATAACCACGATTACTTTTATGTAAAAAAAGCAGATGCTTCCAGGCTATACGGATTGGAATTGGAACAAATCCTCTCGCCTAATGAAATCAATTTCCAACTCGATGGCGACACCCTCATTGAAGAGCATATTATAGGAGTGCCTGGGGACGACTTCATACAAAACTTCCTCGATCATTCCGACCTCAATGAGGTACGACTTGCCAAAGAATTTATTAAATTTAATGAACGGTGCTTCGTTCGGCTCTTGGGCGACATGAGAGCATACAACTACGTGGTGGAAATGACTCCCGATTTCGAGCAGAATCAATATCGTGTTCGTGCGATTGATTTTGACCAACAATCCTACGAGTCAAGGCGTTCATTC
>JGI20157J14317_10004660_pt1 | contig 10502 bp, 5 predicted proteins | sample COG_07_FD_14317 | JGI IMG/M metagenome (IMG submission 14317)
ATGTGGTTTTCGGGGTGTTGCAAAATACAATGGTAACAGTATTGTTTATCCATTATTTCCAAAGCACACCAATCACTCAATGAACGCGATTCCCCTTCCAATCCAATGGCATCGTATACCATTTCTCTATAGGTTTTCGCCACTTGTGCTGGACTACGGTAATAAGTATAATGTCCACCGATGGAATTGCGTGTGCTAAAGTCCCATGCTTTCGTACGTGGGTCATAGAAAAACTGTACAAAAACGCCTTCCATTAATTCGCTCACTTGTAAATTATTGGTATTGTATACAGTGGTTCCATTCATGGATTTGAATTTGTCGAATGTAATGGATTGGGATGGACCGATTGCCATTACACGACGAGTCTCGGGGTCCAATATAACCGCATTGTACAGTCCACGTAAATTGTCATTATTGGCCACCATATTGGCATCGTAATTGAGAATGGTGTAGTTTTGTTCGGTGTCTTTGGTGGTGACCGTCTTGGTCAAAATAGTTTGTAGGGATTCTACAGTTGCTTCGGAAGTATCAATTGTAAAAGTAGTAGCCATTTTAGAGAACATACACAGGAAATAGTATAAAAATGGGTGTTAAGTATAATATTCTGGAAAATTGTGTTTATATATGTTTTCGTAAAAAAATTAGTTAAAAATTGAATGACTTTACTTATTAGTCAAGTGGTAGTAAATTTGAATATCACACTCTAACAAAAGCCTATTCTATTACAATAAACCCTGAACGATTATAAAATGCCTTCTAAAAAGCAAACGCAGACTCAAATGAATAACAATATGGCCCAAGTAGAGAATGCTCCCCAAAGGGAGATGAATACTACCACTAGCACTGCTACTACTGAATCGAAACCAAAGCGCAAACGCGCTACGAAAGCATCATCGGTCAAATCCACGGCCAGTGAAGTGAGTCAACTTTTGTTTCAAGACAAATCCACGGCTGATTCTTCTACAGAGAATAAACCTGTAGATATCCGTGAATTATTGAGACAAGCCGGTGAACTTCCTACCGATGTGAATCACGAAGATCCCAGTGTAAAACCATTATTGGAACATTTGGGTGATTATATTCACGAACCATTCGATGTATTGGAATCGTATTTTTCGGGCAAACCATTGGAACGATTAGCACGTCATCAGATGGAATCGTACAATAACTTTGTCAATTACCAAATGCAAAGGACAATTGAGATGTTCAATCCGATTACCATCAAGTCGGTCAATGATTACGACGAAGCAACCGATACATTTGGGTTGATTGTCAAAATCAATTTGAAAAACTTGCGATTCCATCATCCACAAATTCACGAAAACAATGGAGCCACGAAAACCATGATGCCACAAGAAGCCCGTTTGCGTAATTTCACCTATTCATCCAATTCTATAGTAGACCTCAATATTGAATATACTGTTCGCAATGAAGACGGAGAAGAACGTAAAATCGAAAAAACATTGAATAACATTAAATTATGTAGTTTACCAGTCATGTTGAAATCATCCATCTGTATTTTGAGCCAGTACAAACACGTTTCTAATGTTTTGACCGGTGAATGTGATATGGATTGCGGTGGCTATTTTATTATAAAAGGATCGGAAAAGACAGTCTTATGTCAAGAACGTGCGGCGGAAAATCGCATTTACGTATTCAATGGAAAAAATACACCTAAATGGGATTGGGTGGCCGAGTTCAAATCCGTTCCCGATAACAAATGCATATCGCCTAAACAAGTGGAACTAATGGTGTCATCCAAGACCAATATTTACGGACATGGTATTTATGTCTTGATTCCCCGGTTGAAACAAAAGCGATACATAGAACTCTTTGTACTGTTCCGCGCATTGGGTGTGTTATCCGATAAAAAAATATGCGAATACATTCTTCTAAATACAGAAGATAAACAAAATGCCGAAATGTTGTCGTATTTGGAAGCATCGATGGAAGACGCAAAACCATTTTTAAATGACCCAGAGTGTATTCAGCAAGACGCATTTGAACATATAGTTTCTATGGTAGCCTACAATCCATATCAAGTGGAAAAAGGCCCTCAGCCAATAAAAAAGCACGACTATACAAAGGAAATATTCCAAAACGATTTCTTCCCTCACTGTAAATCACCGGAACAAAAATTGTATTTATTGGGATTCATGGCCAATCGTTTAATCCGAACAGCATTGAAATACAATCCACCGGATGACCGTGATTCTTATTTGAACAAACGTATTGAATTGTGCGGTTCTCTATTGAATAATTTGTTCCGTAACCATTATATACGATTTGTGAAAGATATTGAAAAACAAGTTGTACGGGAAATCAATCTGGGAGCGTGGAAATCGAATGAAGATTATGACAATATTATTAATATGACCAATATATACAAAATCATCAAACCGACCACCATAGAGAACGGCATGAATCGTGCTTTATCTACAGGTGATTTCAGTGTTCGTCAATCCAATAGTAGTAGTAAAGTTGGTGTAGCACAAGTACTAAATCGATTGACCTATTTGGGTACATTGAGTCATTTGCGAAGAGTGAATACTCCATTGGAAAAAAATGGTGAATTAGTGGCTCCACGCAAACTTCATAATACGACATTCGGCTTTTTGTGTTTGACAGGTGATACCGAAGTATTGATGTCAGACCGAGTTACAACCAAACGAATAAAAGATATGGTAGACGGAGATCAAGTCTCTACAGTAAATCCCAATACATTGCTAGATGAACCATCCGACATTCATTCGTTCTTCAGTAAAATGCCGGATAAACTATTTGAAATCACTACAATCAGTGGAAGAACAATCAAGGCTACTGGTAATCATCCATTCTTAATTAACGAGAATGGTAAACCAGTATGGAAGAATTTGGAAGATTTGAAACCAGATGATAAAATGATCATTCGTCATGCTGTGAAACACATACCGGATGAAAATAGTACAGTTGTAAAAATCAATTCAGCAGATGTATTAGAGCACTATAAAATGGAACTACTGGAGTTGAATTTACTTGATGTGGAAATCCCCGTATACAAGTTGAAAATCATTGCCAGATTAATTGGTTCACTTAATACAGATGGTCATCTACAAGAAAGAGTTACGAAAGATAAGATATATTATAGTGCATCCTTTTACGTAGGTGAAGAACCTGATGTATATCAATTAACAGACGATATTGCTAAATTAGGTTTTGGTAACTCTTCTGTACAAAGAAGAGTCACTAAAATACAAGGTAGAATATACGCAAGAACATGGGAAGTATCTTCCAATGGTGTATTTGCATATCTATTGGTATTATTGGGTGGAATCATAGGAAAGAAAACGAATGTAGAGCGGGTTGTTCCTGAATGGTTACTCACTGCGGAAAAATCAATCAAACGTGAATATTTATCTGCGTTTCAAGGAGGTGATGGGTCTAGATTATCATACCAAAAAAATGGTGATACATGGAAACCCTATATGGGAATAACCTATCAATCGACTCGTAATCATCTACTAGAGAATGCTACCGAATATATGACGCAAATATCGAATCTATTTAAAGAATTTGGTATTGTTTCTAATGTTCAAACGAAACCTAGTAACGAAGATACCACAAAAGTATGCATAGTATTTGAAAAAACTACGAAAAATTATGCCAACTATTCAGATTTAATAGGGTATACCTACTGTGAAGAGAAACGTAGAAGGTCTGCTTCTATTATAGAACACGTTAAAATAAAAGAATATGCGAAAAACACCAGAGATAAGCATTACCAATATATCATGGACAATCATAATAATGTTTCAATGCAAGATATGATAAATGAAACCAAATTGACGGAAAATCAAATTAGAAAAGTGATTGGGAACTTCAAGAAAGGGATTCGCCAATCGACTAGGTTTACAACAGACGTTATATACGACCAATTTGTGAAAGACAATATTATGAATAATGGTTGCATTAGTGTTCCCATTTCTTCTATTGTAGAAATCGAACCAGAATTGGTATATGATTTTACCACAAGAAGCGATAACCATTCCTTTGTAGCATCATCGTTTGTTACACACAATTGTCCCGTTGAGTCTCCGGAGGGGCAATCCGTTGGTATTGTGAAAAATATTTCGTTTATGACTCATATGACGATCCCTACAAACAGCCATAATTTATATGATATTGTAGAAGATTACATATTGAAAGTGGAAGACGCCCAAAGTCCATTAGATTTACATGACGAAGTGAAAGTGTTCATCAATGGTACATGGGTCGGTATTGCAAAAGATCCATTGACCATGTACAAAGATTTAAAAGCGAAAAAGCACAAAGGGTTGATTAATATTTACACTTCTATTGTATTCGATTATGCGCGCATGATAATTCGCATATGTAACGACGGTGGACGTATGACACGTCCAGTTTTCAAAGTACAAAATAATGCAGTACTGATTACCAAAGAAATCATCAGTAAGTTGAAATCGAAAGAATTGGTATGGAATGATTTGCTCACCGATTGTCGTATAGAAGAGTCTGTCATTGAATACATTGACCCGGAAGAACAAAATCAGGCCATGATTGCCATGAAATTTCGCGGTGATTATATCAATTCATTAAAAACCCATTCGTACATTAATTACGATTACTGCGAAATCCACCCTTGTACATTATTAGGTGTATTGGCATCATGTGTACCCTTTCCTGATTGCAATCAGGCACCAAGAAATACATACCAATGCGCTATGGCTAAGCAGGCAATCGGTATCAGTGCTACCAATTACGACAAGCGAATGGATAAAACAACCTATGCCCTGAATAACCCCAGTAGACCATTGGTCGATACACGTATCATGGACTTTCTACAGTTGAACCGTATACCGTCTGGTAATCAAATTCACGTGGCCATTATGTCCTTTACAGGATACAATCAAGAGGATTCTGTTTTGATTAACAAATCGGCCATTGACCGTGGGTTGTTTGCGGCTACGATTTACCATACCGAAAAAGACGAAGATAAAAATGTCATTCGGGATGAAATCATCCGGTGTAAACCGGATCCTTCCAAAACGAAATCCATTAAACACGGGAATTACGACAAAATCAATCAACACGGGTTTATTAACGAAAACACCGAAGTCAAGAATCGCGATATTATTATTTCTAAAGTGGTTCCTATTAAAGAAAACCGTAATGATCCAACCAAAGTAATCAAATACGAGGACCAAAGTAAGAGTTTCCGCACTACTGAAGAAACATATATTGATAAAAACTTTACAGGACGCAACGGTGAAGGATGTAATTTCGCCAAAACCCGAGTCCGTATTTACCGTAAACCAGTCATTGGGGATAAGTTCTGTATTAAGGAAACGGCCTTAATTATGACAAACAAAGGATGGATTATGTTCAAGGACATTGACTTATCCATTCACAAAGTAGCCACGTTGAAAGACGGCAAGATTTTGGATTACGTGATTCCAGAGCGTAAATACGAATACGATTGCAATCAAGAAGAATTGTACGCAGTGGTAAACAAACACGTCCATATGGTCTGTACAATGAATCACAAAGTGTATGTCAAGAAACGCAAATCAAAGAACTATGGTTTTATTGAGGCCAAAGATGTAATGGGAAAACAAGTGGCGTATAAGAAAAATGCGATCAATACCCAAAATGGTCTGGCTTTAATTCATTGCGGAGAAACAGCATATGCACCGAATCCATTATTACAACTATTGGGCTGTTATATTCGGGGTGGTTCGTATGAAACAGACGGGTCAGTAAAACGCTTGTGTTTCTCCAGACTTCTTTCCAACGAATATGAATTCAAAGTGACATCGGCCTTAATGGCACTGGAAGTCAACTATTACAATACAGATGAACATATTATGGTAGGAGGGAAAAACTGTAGAGACTTGGTATTCTATTTGTCCAATATACGATTCCAAACATTGCCAATGGAAGTATGGCAGTTGTCACAAGACCAATGCCGTTTACTACTGGATTCCATTATTGATACTAGAACCAATACGTATATTAATTCCAGTCGACGATTTACCGAAGACATACAACGTTTATGCCTACATGCTGGATGGTCGGCTACTCTACAGTATATTACGCGCAGTAAATTGATTGAAGTCCAAATAGAAAAACATAACAATCAGCCCAAAGTCAATGACCGTAATTTCTTTGGCTGCCGTAAATATTGTAAGGAAGGAACAGTAGAGTATACTGGTAAAGTGGGTTGTATTGAAGTTCCCGAAACACACTTGTTCTACTACAAAGATTCGTTCGATACCCCACCTGTATGGACCGGCAATTCATCGCGTCACGGGCAAAAGGGTACTGTAGGAAATATATTACCGGAGGCCGATATGCCCTTTAGCAAAGATGGATTGAAACCCGATTTGATCATTAACCCTCATGCTATTCCATCTCGTATGACGATTGCCCATTTGAAGGAGACATTATTGGGAAAAGTATTGGTTGAATTGGGAATGTTTGGAGATGGAACATCGTTCGGGAATTTGGATGTGTATTCCATTACCGAGGAGTTACAGCGATGTGGATATGAAAGTTACGGAAATGAAGTCTTGTACAGTGGACAAAATGGTCGTCAAATGGAAACGAGCATCTTTATTGGACCGGTATTTTACCAAAGGTTGAAACATATGGTAAATGACAAGGAACATAGTCGTGCAATCGGACCGGTGGTGAATCTTACACGTCAACCGGCCGAAGGAAGAAGTCGAGATGGTGGTTTCCGTATAGGAGAAATGGAAAGGGATGTTATGATAGCACATGGTATGAGTAAATTCTGTAGAGAGCGTATGTACGATGTAGCCGACAAATACGCCCTTCATGTATGCAAGAAATGCGGTATGATTGCTACGTTTAATAATGGTGACCGTGGTGTCATGCGCAGTAAACAAGGGTTTACTGTACATAGATGCAATACTTGTGATAATGTGACGGACTTTTCGTATGTAGAAGTGCCATATGCATTCAAACTAATGAGCCAAGAATTACAGACCATTAATGTTGTACCTCGGTTGATTACTACTTAAGTGTCTAAATCATGTAAATAAATAACAATAAGAAAACACAAAAATAAATCCAAAAATCAAAAAAAATAAAAAAATATAATCATGTACCCATTCTATGGGTCACCTTTTTTTATTTTTTGTCAACAATATTGGGATGAAATCTGACATAATAATTATAATTGCCTGTACTTGGATATTCCCTTTCTGATGTTATTGTACTATTGTTTACAAAATTGTATACAGGAATAAAATTCCATGCCAAGAACCCATATGTTGTATATGGATTGATCACTTTTTCTATGTATTGCATTTGCAATTCTCTGGATATTTCACTAAATGCATAATTACTGATTAAAACACTGTTATTTTTCAAATTACTAAAATGATCTAACTGACAGCAATTTACGTTGTCAATGTTCAATGCACTCAAGTACTTTTGTTGTAAAACAGACGGTTCTAATAAATCAAATATACTATAACTGTTAATTTCAATATTGTACAATGGTGCTATTTTATAGATAAAAAAACACAATCCTCCATAACCACCCCCTATTTCTATAATATCAATATTATTCAAACCATATTTTTTCATGTCATCTAAGAATAGTAAAGAGTGCAGTATATATCGTAAATTACTTGGACTACATGTCATAAACCCGTTCAAATGATACTTGCTTGTTTTTCCATATTTATCATTTAACTCGCAAATATTTCTTAACGCATCAATATTTGTTTCGTAAAACGATTTGTACTTATGTTTAATTATTAGCAAATATTCTTCAGCCTGACGTCCAGTACAATGTTCTAATATTTGTTGATAATCGCGGTTACTTTTGAAGGTCCACTCTTCTGGATTTAAAGTGAATTGGGTTGTTATTGATCTTTGATAATTATTATAAACTATGTCAACCATTATTGTAATGAATTAATTTACACCACTCTTTTATATATATTTTTTATGATATAATTATAATCCAACAGGGAAAAAATAAAAAAGGGCCTTATGCCTTTTTTTATTGTAAGGGGGGACTGATCAGTCTAATTAAATTTTAAAAATATTAAATGGTTAAATCAATAATAGTAGAATCAATATCATCATTATTAGTAGTCTTTTCTACAGGTACTTCTTGCGCTGGCTGTATTTGGTCAAGTCCACCGATAGTTTCATGTACACAATGCTTGTATCTATATTCTTCTACTGCTTTGGTCATTTGTTCAATATCACCGGACAGATTTGTTATATTGGTTCTACAGCAAGGGCAAGGGAACTTTTCCAATGTTTTAGTTGGACAAGTGACATTCAGCACACAGTTCATACAAAAGCGATGATTGCAATTGGTTTCCACCATATTGTTACCATTGCCTAATTCTTCAAAACAAATGGGACATTCAGTTTCTTCTACAGTATCCAATTTGGTTTGCTTGAATTGAATCGGCTTTTCTGTACGGAAAACAGCATTGAATTCTCTCACTAACTTTTGTTCATTGTATTCAATTGATTCAAGATATTCATCTCGTCTTGCAATAGTATGTACTAATACTTCTTTTTCTTTTGCCAATTCGGCTTCTAGTTTTGCGATTCTTTCTTCTACTTTTCCTATTTTATGGTTATATAGATGGTGTGCACTATTGCGCATGTTCGTGATATCTCTGGTAATGCGAAGGTTGACCTTATCTCGTATACTGTCTATCTTTTCCAAACGAGGTTGGTTAGTGACTGTACACATGGACTGTTCAAAAGGAGAGTTGGGAATGGATGTATTTTTCAAGTATTTGATCATTTCACCCAATGGGACCTTTCTATTGCTTTGAATATACAATAGGTAATGGTCAATGGATGTCTTTTTATAGGTCTTTTTCAAAAACTCCTTTTCGAACTCGGTCTTGAAAATGTCGCATCCAATTCTATTGGTAAGCAATGGCAATATGACCTCCGGTGTATCGCGATGCGCTTCCAATAGAGAAGTGAATTCCGGTACCATGAAGAAGCGACGGTCATATCCACAATCACGGTCATATGTATAGGATTCCACTACTTCTGGTGTATAGTTCCATCTATGAGTGTGGTAGTCATTTACAACGAAACATTGTAAATGACACATCATCTCCTCGAACTGTTCTTTCTTTTCATCGATGACTTCCTTGATTCTACAGTACGAACGATTGTGTCCTGATTGTTTACAGAAACTACAGGTCGGGGGTTTTCTGGTCTTTCTACCTACTGCTGTAGTAGAAGTGTTAGTGGATGTAGAAGAAGTGGTTACAACTGAGGCTGACATCTTTATTTTGCTTTTGCTTTTGGGTTTTTGCTTTGATAGGTGCTTTGTTACGAAACGAATGTATATATCATATACTTAATTACTGGACACAAACAATCAATTTGGACTTCTTTCAATTTTTAGACCACTCCGTCGATGAAACACTGTACACTGTGCTAAAACGTTCAAATGATTTCAGGATGTTCTACAAACCACGAACCCATCCATTTGGCGGAATGATACACGATTGGTTTCGATGTATCCACTCCAAATCGCACTATGTGTTGTACTAAATCTGGTGTATAATGAAGAACTTTAAATCGTACATAATCTACTTCGGAAAACGAAAAGACAGTCTTGGTTATCTCTTTGACAGCCGAATCGACATCATCTAAATAATTCTCTAAATCTTGGGTGGTGGTAAAAAGAGACATATGGATGGGTATTCAATAGTTGTATATATACTAATTATTTTTCTATAGTAGACATACCACGTATTCTATTCATATGAGTTTTTTACTTACTATCATTGCAATGTATTTGTATTTTATCCATGTATTCTTGACAAGTTAATGTAGTCTCACATAAACAATTCTCATACATCCGTATATATTTTCTACAGTCATCACTAATATTGACCGTAGAGGATAAGGGTGAAGTATATGATGTAGCCAATATATTTCCTACAGCATGTCGTGCTACTGATGAACCGACTCCAAATGCGGCACCTTCGGCCATGGTACGAGCCAAACTTTGATTCGTGCTACCAGGTGATTGGTGAACAACTGTATAGGGAGGCTGAGATGGTGGTGGAGGAGTGCGTTTGTTGCTTCTCGATGATGATGGACGTGTCATAATATATAAATAAGAAGATTATTTTTATATTAGTTTATAGTAGTGTATTTATTCATTTAATCCAAACGGAACACCTTTGTATAGTAAGCCCAGAAAAAGATTCCAACGAAGCATTTCGAGAACAAGTCCAATATGTTATATACCACATTCTTGGTCACTTCATCGTAGAAATAGGCCACACCATAAATAGTCCACAATCCCAAGAAGGCCATGTACAACATACGATTATCGAAGTTGGGCTTTTTGGCTACATAGTTCGCATAAATATAGTAGAATAAGCCGATGAAAAACAAGAAACCCATTGCATTGGCAATCGTTTTGTCCATAAAAGAAATTTCGCCTAAATATCCCGAACCCAACATTCCAT
>JGI20157J14317_10004662_pt1 | contig 10500 bp, 9 predicted proteins | sample COG_07_FD_14317 | JGI IMG/M metagenome (IMG submission 14317)
CCAGAGCCAGAGCCAGAGCCAGAGCCAGAGCCAGAGCCAGAGCCAGAGCCAGAGCCAGAGCCAGAGCCAGAGCCAGAGCCAGAGCCAGACAACACCCAAGTTTCTAAAGAAGAGAGTTCGACTAAAAAAAGTTTTTTTGGAAGGGTTTTCAAGCGTAAAGACGAAACCAAGAAAGTTGAAAAAAAGCGTTTGTTTGATGACAATATGCTTGAAAGTCTTGAAGAACTTTTAATCAGTGCTGATATGGGCGTTGACACATCACTTCGTGTTTCTGCCAATATGGCAGAAGGTAATTTAGGCAAAAGAATATCGGTTAATGAAGTGAAAACTCTTTTAGGAGATGAAGTAGCGCGTATTTTAGAGCCAGTTGCAAAACCAATGCCTCTCTATTCTCAGAAACCCCAAGTCGTATTAGTTGTAGGAGTTAATGGTTCAGGTAAAACTACAACTATAGGTAAACTTGCATCTCAATTTCGAGCAGCAGGAAAATCTGTAGTTATAGCAGCAGGTGATACTTTCCGTGCAGCTGCTGTGGAGCAACTCCAAGTTTGGGGTGAAAGAGCCGGGGTGCCAGTTTTAACTGCTCCAGAAGGCTCTGATCCAGCCTCATTAGCTTTTGATGCAATGACTAAATGTAAAAAAGACTCAGTAGATTTGCTGATGATTGATACAGCAGGACGATTGCAAAATCGAAAAGATTTAATGGAAGAGCTAGATAAAATTGTAAGGGTTATACAAAAGAATGATCCAACTGCTCCACATAACACTCTATTGGTACTTGATGCTACTACTGGTCAGAATGCCATAAAACAGGTTGAAGTTTTTCAAGAGGTTTCAAATGTTACAGGCTTGGTAATGACTAAACTTGATGGAACAGCCAAAGGTGGAGTATTAGTTGCTCTTGCTGATAAGTTTGGACTCCCTATTCATGCAATAGGGGTGGGTGAACAAATTGATGATTTACAAGCTTTTGATCCAAAAGATTTTGCAAAAGCATTAACTGGAAGCGATGCTTGAGTAATTACATAACTGAGATTGCTGGAACACCAACTGGCAGTCAACTCGCAATGTTTTTAGCGCTAAGTGCAGCAATTCTTCATGCAGTTTTTGGAGCTCTCCAAAAAGGGCGTTATGACCCGTGGCTTTCAAGGGGTGTTATTGATTTAAGTTATGGAATTATTGCTGCGCCGTTTGCATTGTTTCTTATGCCATGGCCAGAACCTCACATGTGGTTCATTTTTGCTGGAATGGTTTTAATTCATGTGGTCTATAAACTATCGCAAGCAATGGCTTATAGCTTTGGTGCTTATACTGTTGTTTATCCTGTAGTTCGTGGAATTGGGCCGTTAATTACTGTGGTTGTAGCTGGCATTGTTTTTGGAGAAAGCTTCACATTAAAACAATGGGTCGGTGTATTGCTTTTATCGTGTGCAATTTTGAGCCTTGCATTAGTAAATTTGTATGGATCAGAAAAATTTCAACGTAAAGAATTATATTTTGCGTTGTCTTGGGCAGTTTTAGCAGGAATAATGGTTGCTGCATATACAACTTATGATGCATATGGCATTAGGTTAACTGCTGACCCTTTTACATTTCTTGCATGGTTCTTCTTTTTGGATGGCATTTTGGTGTTTCCTTGGATTGCATTAGCGAGGTGGCAAAAAATGGAAATAACCCCTCAAATTTTACCTTTAATATTACGTGGAATAATTGGTGGTTTTATAGCAATTTTTAGTTTTGGCTCGATAATGATTGCAACTCGTTTAGATAGTGTGGGCGAGGCAGCCGTAATTAGAGAAACGTCAACCGTATTTGCAGCTATTATAGGTTGGATTTTTCTTAAAGAGACTGTAGGACCTTCTCGAGCTGTGTTAATGGGTCTAATAGCGCTAGGCGCAGTGATTGTAGAATTTGGAGGGTAAAAGATGAGTAATAAGAATATACAACCTTGGGTGAAAACTGCTTTAGAAATGGGCCCAGTTATTTTATTTTTTGTTTTTTACTCAAAGTTTAAAAATAACGAATATATTTTCTTGGGTGAAACATATGAAGGGTTTATTCTAGCTACAGCTCTCTTCATTCCAGTTTTATTAGTGGCGACTGGAATTTTATATTTCTTGACTGGAAAATTATCTAAAATGCAGGTTTTTACTGCAGTTTTAGTGGTTGTTTTTGGAGGTTTAGGAATTTGGTTTAATGATGAGAAGTTTTTCAAGATGAAACCAACAATTATATATTTATTATTTGGAGGTATTTTGGGCTTTGGGTTATTCAAAGGGCAGTCTTATTTACAGATAGTAATGGATGGGGCTTTACCGATGTCTAACGATGGTTGGATGATATTAACTAAAAGATTTATGTTATTCTTCTTCGGTTTGGCTATTGCAAATGAGGTGATTTGGAGAAGCTTATCAACGGATATTTGGGTTAATTTTAAAACCTTCGGACTACCTTTAGCCATGTTTGTATTTTTCATCACACAAGCAAAAGTAATATCCAAATATTCAAATGATAATAATTAAAATATTTTTTTGAAAGCAAATGATTTTGTTGACGTTCAGATGCTCTAAGAGTACTGACAAATTGTGGCGATTTGTAACCGGATTGTGGGCCACTTTAAATATGCCACTAAAAAGTTGAAATAATTCATTCCAACTTCGGCTAAATTTTATGGGATTAATCCCCAGGATAATATGATGGAAAATTGGAAAACACGAACTAAATTAGTACATTCAGGCATAAAGCGTAGTCAGTTTGGGGAGCTATCAGAGGCACTTTTTTTGACTCAAGGATTTGCTTACGACACGGCAGAGCAAGCTGAGGCTAGATTCATTCAAAATTCTCCCGATGAATACATTTATGGTAGATATGGAAATCCAACAATTAGAATGTTTGAAGAAAGAATGATTGCGATTGAGGGTGCTGAAGATGCATTTGCAACTGCTACTGGAATGGCTGCTGTATCAGGTGCCTTATTCTGTTTGTTGGAACAAGGTGATCACATAATTTCTTCGAAAGCATTATTTGGATCATGTATGTTTGTTGTTGACAATATACTTCGCAGGTGGGGCATTGAAGTAACTTTGGTTGATGGTACTGACTTAAATCAATGGCGTGATGCAATGCAGCCAAATACAAAAGTTTGTTTTCTTGAATCTATTTCAAATCCTACATTAGAAGTATGTGATATAGCAGGTGTATCTAAAATTGCTCATTCAGGTGGAGCTAAACTTGTAGTCGATAATGTCTTTGCGACCCCATTATTTCAAAAAACATTAAAATTAGGTGCTGATGTAGTAATATACTCAGCAACTAAACATATCGATGGGCAGGGGCGTTGTCTTGGTGGCATAGTTCTTGGAACAGAAGAATATATTCAAGATGTATTCATTCCATTTAATAAGCATACTGGAACAGCAATGAGCCCCTTTAACGCTTGGGTGATGTTGAAAGGCCTAGAGACCATATCATTAAGATGTGAAGAGCAGGCTAATAATGCTCAAAAGATTGTTAATGCATTAAAAGACAATAAAAATATTAATAGGATTTTATACCCTACAGATGTATCTCATCCTCAATATGAATTGGCTGCATCTCAAATGACAAAGGGTGGAACAGTTGTTTCATTTGAATTAATGGGCGGTAAAAGTGCAGCTTTTAGATTTATGAACGCTTTGGAAATTATTACTATTTCTAATAATCTAGGTGATGCAAAGAGTTTAGCCACTCACCCAGTTACAACAACGCATAAAAATATGGCGATTGAAGCAAGAGCCGCTGCTGGCATTACAGATGGATTTGTTAGGCTTTCAGTGGGAATAGAAGACCCCGAAGATCTTATTTTAGATTTGCTACAAGCACTTGAAAAAGTTTAATAATGTTAGCATTTTATAAAGAATATACTTAATGTCTTTTCTATTGTAAAAATTGCCGGTTAATTCGTAACCGCTCTGGTAATCTTAATGTTAAATGTTTAAAAATAATTAAAACGGTTAAACCAAGGAGTAAGTGATGAATATTCACGATCCAGCTATTGAGACCCAAGAAGACGTTATAAGGCCTTCCCAAGCCGAAGCTGAAGCTGCAGTTCAAACCTTATTAAGGTGGGCGGGAGATAATCCTTTAAGAGAAGGTTTGCAGGACACCCCAGGCCGTGTTGTCAAAGCATATAGCCAATGGTTTAGGGGTTACAGAGAAGACCCTCAAGCTATGCTTCAACGTACTTTTGAAGAGGTTGAAGGATATAATGAAATGGTTTTATTGAAAGATATTCGCTTTGAAAGTTATTGTGAGCATCATATGGCTCCAATTATTGGCACTGCTCATGTTGCATATGTTCCTACTGATAGAGTTGTGGGTATTTCAAAGTTAGCCAGAGTCGTTGATGCTTTTGCTAAAAGACTGCAGGTTCAAGAAAAAATGACTGCACAAATTGCAAATACAATTGATGAAGTCCTTCGACCAAGAGGAGTTGCAGTTGTCTTAGAAGGAGAGCATCACTGCATGTCAACAAGGGGTGTTAATAAACATGGAGTATCTATGGTAACATCCGCAATGCGTGGAGATTTTCAAAAAGATCGTGAATTAAGGCGAGACTTTATGGGTATAATTGGAAATCCACGCTCATCTATTTAATCAAATACTAATTATTACAATTTGGAATTTACAGAGATTTCTTGACACTTTGGTAGGCATTCGCCAAATCTGCAATTATGTTTGATCTACGACCGGCAGGTTATGTTATTGGTTTATTATTAATGGTTCTTGGTTTGACTATGGTCATTCCTATGGGTTTAGATTGGCTTGATGGATCAATAAACTGGATTTCTTTCGCCTTGTCATCATTTATTACTGTTCTCATAGGATCAGTTGTATGCTTATCTTGTCAAAATAAAATAAAAGTAAATCTAAATATCCAACAAACCTTTTTTTTAACAACAAGTGTTTGGTTGGTACTCCCTATTTTTGGTGCTATGCCTTTTATTCTAGGTGAACCAAATGCAAGATTCACGGATGCTTTTTTTGAAGCAATGTCAGGCTTTACTACTACAGGGTCTACTATATTAGATTCATTGGATAAATTGCCTAGAGGGTTGCTTTTATGGCGTGGATTGATGCAATGGTTTGGAGGGATTGGAGTCGTTGTAGTCGCTATGGTTTTCTTACCTGTTTTACGTGTTGGAGGAATGCAAATATTCCGTACAGAAGGATTTGATACTTTTGGAAAAATACTACCTCGTGCGGCAGAAATTTCACGTTCAATATCATCAATTTATTTAACATTAACTATTTTGTGTTTGGTAGCGTACTCAATTGCAGGAATGTCTTTTTTTGATGCATTGGTCCACTCAATGACAACTATAGCCACAGGTGGTTTTGCAAATTATGATAGCTCATTTGGTGGAATGGGTGCGGCGGTTGAATATGTTGCAGTAATATTTATGATTTTAGCAGCATTACCTTTTGTCCGTTATGTTCAATTGATTGGTGGGTCACTTAGATCTTTCGTATCTGACTCACAGGTAAAGACTTTTTTGATTACTGCAGGGGCTGTAATATTTATTTTAATAATATGGCAAATAAATTTTGTAACAAATTCTTATGAACTTGCGTTGCGTAAAGCAGCTTTTAATGGTGTATCTATTCTTACCGGGACTGGGTTTGCGAGTGATAATTATTTATCATGGGGTAGTTTTCCCATTACATTCTTTTTCTTAATAGGTTTGATAGGAGGATGTGCGGGATCAACAACTTGCTCAATTAAAATATTCAGATTTCAATTATTATTTGCATCAGTTAGCGCTCAAATAAAGCGAATACATAGCCCGAATGGAATATTTCAACCAAGATATAATAAGAAACCTGTCGCCGAAGATATTATTAGCTCTGTTATGGCATTTTTTGTATTATTTATGGTCACACTTGCAGTCTTGTCTGTTGCCTTGGGGATGACTGGGTTAGATGCTGTGACTTCAATTTCTGGAGCTGCTGCTGCATTAGCTAATATTGGTCCAGGTTTAGGACCAGAGATTGGGCCGGATGGGAACTATTCAGGGTTGAATGATATTGCAAAATGGCTATTGGCTGCAGGTATGCTAATCGGGCGGTTAGAATTAATGGCAGTTTATGTTTTATTAACTGCAACCTTTTGGAGGGGTTAATATTGAGTACAGGTGATTTAGATCCCAATGATTGGAATTCATTTAGAGCTGAGGCTCACAAAATGTTGGATAAAAGCATAGATAAGATGGAAAATGTTAATACCGGTAGAGTGTGGTCACCGGTTCCACAAACACTTCGAAATAAATTTGAAGAAAACCTGCCACTTGCGGGATCATCTGCAAATAATATCATAAGTGAAATTTTACCATATGGCGTGGGAAATACACATCCTAGGTTTTTTGGTTGGGTTCATGGTGCTGGGACACCATCAGGAGTTATCGCTGATATTGCGTCTGCGTCTATGAATGTAAACGCCGGTGGTCGTGATCACATAGCTCCTGTTATTGAGAAGCAAGTTTTAAGTTGGTGCCTCGAAATTATGGGAATGCCAAAAGGTGGTTCTGGACTTATTGTTTCAGGGACTTCAGTTGCGACAATAATAGCAATGAAAGTAGCGCGTGATCAAAAAATTAAAGGTTCTAGAAAGAAGGGTATATCTCAAACTCAGCTTGTCGGATATACCTCAGAACAATCTCACTCATGTATTAAGCAAGCTTTTGATATACTAGGTCTAGGAACTGAAGCTTTAAGAGTTGTAAAGTGTAATAAAAATTTTGAAATTGATTTAGAATCTTTAAAGAAATTAATAGCTCAAGATAAATTAAATGGATTAATACCATTTTGTGTTGTTGGAACTGCTGGTGCAGTGAATATGGGTGCAATTGATGATCTCGAAGGCATTGCCTCTATAGCAAAATCTGAAGATTTATGGTTCCATGTAGATGGTGCTTTTGGTGCTGCTGCTTTACTAGGAAAATTAGCGTACGAGCGTTTATCAGGAATATCTCTTGCAGACAGTCTAGCATTTGATTTTCATAAATGGTTTCAAGTTAATTATGAAGCTGGATGTGTGCTTTTTAAAGATGAGGCATCCCATCGAGCTTCTTTTTCTGATAGGGCTGAGTATTTACGCGGTTCAGAGCGAGGTCTTGCTGGTGGAGATTTTTGGGCGGTAGATTATGGCCCAGAATTATCAAGAGGATTTAGGTCTTTAAAGGTCTGGGCTCACTTAAAAGAACATGGCGTTGAAGCATTAGGGAACTCAATTGATCGAAATATTAAACTTGCAAAATATCTCGAAAAAAGAATTCATAATGAAGATTGTTTAATATCAATGGCGCCTACACCTCTAAATATTAATTGTTTTAAATTTATTCCAAATCTTAATTTGGCCACCGAAAAGTTAGACAAAGTAAATGAGGAGATNGTTATACTTCTTCAAGAAAGAGGCATAGCAGTTCCTTCAACTACTAGAATAAATNATCAAATTGCAATTAGGGTGAATATAACCAATCACAGAACACAAGAAAGTGATTTAGATATACTAGTAGATGCTATTTTAGAAATTGGTCATGAATTAACAAAAAAATAAATTTTTAATTTTTACATTCTAATGTGAAACACTTTCACAAAATGTTTGAGTAATTAAAACAATACTTTAATTGACCTAAACGATTGAATTTCATATTGAAGGCACAACTGATTAAAAAGGCTTAGCTGTGGCAATTGTAAAACCTACTTGTTTCCAAGATATCATCTTACGCCTCCAGAATTACTGGGCTGAGCAAGGCTGTGCTATTTTGCAGCCATACGACATGGAGGTCGGGGCTGGGACGTTTCATCCAGCTACTACTCTTCGTGCGTTAGGTCCTAAACCTTGGGCTGCTGCATATGTGCAACCTTCTAGACGTCCAACTGATGGACGTTATGGTGAAAATCCAAATAGACTACAGCATTATTATCAGTATCAAGTTATAATCAAGCCTAGCCCAGAAAATTTCCAAGAATTGTATTTAGGCTCTTTGAATGCAATTGGAATTGACATGGAATTGCATGATATTCGTTTCGTTGAAGATGATTGGGAAAGCCCGACTTTGGGAGCTTGGGGGCTTGGTTGGGAAGTATGGTGTGACGGTATGGAAGTGTCTCAATTTACATACTTTCAACAGGTAGGTGGCCACGATTGTAAACCTGTATCTGGCGAACTTACATATGGTCTTGAGCGATTGGCTATGTATGTTTTAGGCGTTGATCATGTTATGGACATGCCATTCAACCCTCCTGGTTCGATAATTGAATTGAAATATGGAGATATCTTCCGACAAACAGAACAAGAATATTCAAGATGGAATTTTGACGTAGCAGATACAAAAACATTATTGCAACATTTTGAAGATTCTGAAACTGAATGTAGCGAATACTTAGTGAACCAGAGATTGATCCTAAAACAGGAGATAAAATTGTTATGGCTCATCCTGCTTATGATCAGTGTATTAAAGCTTCTCATTTATTTAATTTGTTAGATGCACGAGGAGTTATATCTGTGACAGAACGTCAATCGTATATTGGTCGTGTTAGGACACTCGCAAAAGCGTGTGCAGATTCATTTTTAAAAACTGAAGCAGGTGGATCTACCGAATGAAAGGATCCTTTTAATAACTATTCTTCTGGTAATAGCAGGCACGATGGGTATTGGCCTGTGGTATACCATAGAGAAAGCGTATTATATAAATGTTACCGATATTAGTGAAATAAATGTTGGTGGAACAATTCGTAAAGTCCAAAATTACAATGGAATTGATGCTGATACATCACCCTTGAAGCTCCGTGCTTGCTTTGATGTTGACTGGGAATACAACTTTTCAGTTGATTATAAAAAAATAGCCACTCCTTTAATTGCTCCAAAAGCATTTAGCTGTTTTGATGCGAAAAAAATTGGTTTTGATATTCAAGCTGAGAATGCATCAGTTATTTTAGCAGATGTGAACAATCCTTTTGGATTTGATAAATATATTGTTCAATATCCTGATGGGAAATCCTACATGTGGCGACAAATAAATGAATGTGGTAAAGCACATTTTGCAGGAGATCCACTTCCTGTTGGTTGTCCTGTACCAAAAGATGCAATTGCAAAAAATTTAATGCGGGATCCTGAAAGTGTACTCCATGATATTAAATTAACTCAACAAAGCAATAATCTACCTATAAAAATATTAATTAATGATAAGCCAATTTCTGCATATTCAACTGATGCAAAATTTTATAATTCTTGTTTTAATGTTACCACAACAATTGATCAGTTATCGTCAAAATATGTAAAATCAAATAATCCTGCACCATCTAAACCACTAGGAAATATGGCTTGCTATAATTATGATCAATTGAAAGAAGACATAAAATCTGGTGTTGCATACAGCTTTATTGGTGAAGAAAATATAATTAATGGCATTGATCGTATCATTGCTGTTTATTCAGACGGACGTGCTTATGCATGGCATCAAAGGGCAAAATAATGGCAGATTTATTACTAGAGTTATTTTCTGAAGAAATTCCAGCGATCATGCAAAACAAAGCCTGTGATGATTTAAATTATATTATAACTAATGGGTTAGTGGAAGCAGGGCTAACTTATAGTTCTTCTAAGGCATTATCTACGCCGCGTCGTTTAAGTTTTATGATCGAAGGTTTGATTGACAAAAGCCCAGACACCCGAGAAGAAAGAAAGGGGCCTCGAGTCGATGCACCTGAACAAGCTTTAAACGGTTTTTTGCGTGGTGCGGGCCTTACATTAGATCAACTTGAAATTAGAGATGATAAAAAGGGCAAAACATATTTTGCTGTTATTAAAAAAGAAGGTCGATTTGCTGATGAAATTGCTTCTGAGGTAATAACTGACGCGATAAATAATTTTCCCTGGGCAAAATCAATGCGTTGGGGCTCTGGATCTATGAAATGGGTACGGCCTCTGCATTCCATTTTGTGTATTCTATCTGCTGAAGATGGTGTGAAAACTGTAAATATTGAAGTTGATGGTATATCATCGTCAAATATGACTGCTGGACATCGGTTTATGTCGCCGGCGAAATTTGCTGTGCATTCAATAGAGCAATACCAAAAAGATTTAAAGAAAGCCTCAGTTATTCTGGATGCCCAAGAAAGAGCTGACCATATAATAGAAGATGCAAAAAACTTAGCTTTTGCTCAAGGTTTAGAACTGGTTGAAGATACAAGTTTATTGAAAGAAGTAACTGGTTTGGTCGAATATCCTGTTGTTTTAATGGGTGAAATATCTAAGGAATTTTTTGACCTTCCTGCAGAAGTGTTGATGACTTCGATGAAAGAACATCAGAAATTTTTTAGCGTAAAAAACCCAAAAACAAATAGAATTGAAAAATTTATTACAGTTGCTAACCGAACAACAGCTGATAATGGTAAAACTATTATAGCAGGCAATCAAAAAGTCTTATTTGCTAGATTATCTGATGCAAAGTTTTTCTG
>JGI20157J14317_10004667_pt1 | contig 10494 bp, 9 predicted proteins | sample COG_07_FD_14317 | JGI IMG/M metagenome (IMG submission 14317)
TTGCACCAAAAAAGTAATCAAAATTACCTTGAGACAAACCATATCCTGCGGTACATAATGGTGGCATTAAAGCCGTTGCAATGGCCACTCCAAAAATAACGGAGGCAACGGTTCCCTTTTTGGTTCTTGCAATGATGAGTGCTAATCCGCCAAAAAATGCGATAAGAACATCTCTAATATCGGGTTTCACTCGGCCCAATAATTCGGAATTATCTTCACTTAACGGGAAAAAATAAAAGAATAAAAAAGCAGTTAATAAACTCAGTACAAGCATGGTTGCTAAGTTGATCAATGACTTCCGAAGAGTGTCAATGTCATTGATCGCAATGGACATTCCAATACCGAGAATGGGGCCCATTAGGGGTGAAATTAACATCGCTCCAATTACAACCGCTGTGGAGTTGGCATTCAACCCAACCGAAGCCACAAAAATAGAGCAAATCAAAATCCAAGCAGTGGCCCCTTTAAAAGGAATATCGGCCTTAATCGCCGCTACGGTCGCCTCTCTATCGGTGTCATGCCTGAAATCTAAGAGTTCAATTAAAAATATTTTTAAGGACTCCCAAAGGCCTTTGGCGTCTTGTTTAACCGCAGCTTTGGATTGCTCTGCTTTTATGTTTTCTAGGTCTTGATTTAGGTTGTTTTCCATAACTAAATGTGTTGATCACCAAACTTTTTACGAACACGTTCTCGCAATTGCTTAATATCTTGTTCTTTACTCTTTGGAAAGATAAGTAAAATTTCTTTTTCCTCCACAACGATAAAATCATCTAAATCCTCCAAGACCACAATCTTATTTGTATCTGTCTTAATCATATTCCCCGAAGAATTATTAGCTAACAATCGTGCATTCACCACCGCATTTTCGGTGGGTTCCTCTGAAATTTTATCATATAAACTACCCCAAGTTCCCAAATCATTCCAGTCAAAAGTTGCTGGAATTACATAAACATTTTTGCTCGGCTCCATGATTGCATAATCCACCGATATATTTTCAGACTTACTATAGTTTTCTAAGACAAAGGACGTTTCATCATCGGTATTATAGACCGCTTGGCCAGCAGCAAACAAGTTGTACAATTTTGGTTGATGTGTTTCAAAAGCTTTTAAGACACTCGAAGTAGACCAAATAAAAATTCCACCATTCCAAAGAAAATTCCCTTGTTCTAAAAACCCCTTAGCCGTTTCATAATTGGGTTTTTCACGGAACTGAATCACTTTTTTTTGTGCGGCACGACTCGTTTTATCGTATTCGATATACCCATAACCCGTATTGGCAAAAGTGGGCTGAATTCCTAAAGTCATCAAGGCATCTGAAGTTTCGGCGAAATCAAATGCATTTTGAAGGTTCGAAATAAAAGCTGATTCATCCTCGATCCAGTGATCACTGGGCGCAACCACCATGACCGCATCAGGGTTTTGTTTGTGAATTTTTAAGGAAGCCATTAAAATACAAGGCGCTGTATTACGCATCGCGGGCTCTGCAATAATTTGTTTTTTATGTAGTTGAGGCAATTGCTCCAGGACCAAATCGCAGTAACGTTCATTGGTTAAAATAAATATATTTTCTTTTGGAATCAACAACTCTAAACGCGAAGTCGTCTTTTGTAAAAGCGTCTGACCTGTTCCTAACATATCGTGAAATTGTTTTGGAAACGCTTCTTTACTTACGGGCCAAAAACGAGAGCCGACGCCCCCTGCCATAATAATTGCATAATAATTTTTGTTCATCTTCATTTATTCATTTACTAGTTCAACTTCTGCATTGGGGTTAAAAACATAGGACCGACCTGTGGACAATTCGGTACATTCAAAACGGGTGCGTCTTTTTAAGCCTTTCCGAAATGTTTTTCCATTATACAATCTAAATGCGGCCCCTTCAGGCACATCAAAGATAAATATTTTTCCGTTAGGGGCATCAAATTGCTTGAGTTTCAATGCTAAAACGGCATCGGAGTCGCTGCTTGCCTTGGGGTTTTTGAAATGAGTGGCTAATAACGGCAACACATCCATTGGAAAGACCTCGGGACGTAAAAAAGGCAACATCAAATGCTGAAACACCAATTTCCATTCTAACCCATGTGGTTTGATTCGCCTACCACATGATTTATAGGCTTCAAAATGAGCAATTTCATGGATTAACGTAATTAAAAATCGATAGGGATTTAAATTAGAATTGATGGTGATTTGATGTTTTCCGTTGTTTAAACGTCGGTAATCTCCATGGCGTGTTTTGCGTTCTTTTTTAATTTTTACCACTAAATTATCATGCGACAAAAGGGTCGTGACTTGGTCAAAAGCAGCAGGTGGAATAAAATCGTGTAAGGCATTAACCATAAACTTGAAATTACATGCGCTCAGGAACCTGAATCCCCAATAAACTAAACGCATTTTTAATTGTCGTTGCTACCGCTTTGGAAAGCTGAACTCTAAATCTAATTTCAGACGGAGTATCAGCGCCTAAAATAGAGACATTTTGGTAAAACGAATTAAATTCTTTCACCAAATCATAGGCATAATTAGCCACCAATGCAGGACTGTAATTCGCAGCGGCTTGTTGAATGACTTCCGGAAATAATTGTAGCTGCTTGATTAGTGCCTTTTCTTTGCTGTGCAACGCATACCCTGCTGGAATATCTCCCGCTGGGTCAATTGTTGACTTTCTTAAAATAGCCTGAATTCGAGCGTATGTATATTGAATAAACGGCCCCGTATTCCCTTGAAAATCGACCGAAGCTTTTGGGTCAAACAAAATTCGTTTTTTGGGATCGACTTTTAGAATAAAATATTTTAGAGCCCCGAGGCCAATCGTCCCATACGTTTTTTCTTTCTCACTGTCAGAATAGCCTTCTAGTTTTCCTAAGTCTTGAGAAATCTCTTTGGCTGTGGACGCCATTTCAACGATTAAATCGTCGGCATCAACCACCGTTCCTTCGCGACTTTTCATTTTTCCACTAGGTAAATCGACCATCCCATAACTAAGGTGTGTAAGATCTTTAGCCCAGTCAAATCCTAATTTTTTTAAGATTAAAAACAAGACTTTAAAATGATAATCTTGCTCATTTCCTACGGTGTACACCATCCCAGCGACGTCTGGAAAATCTTTCAAACGCTGAATGGCCGTCCCAATATCTTGGGTCATATAAACCGCAGTACCATCGGATCTTAACACAATTTTTTCGTCCAATCCATCGGGTGTTAAATCACACCAAACAGATCCATCTTCTTTTTTTATAAAAACGCCGCTTTGAAGCCCTTCATTTATAAACGACTTCCCTAGTAAATAGGTTTGACTTTCATAATAATAGCTATCAAAATTGACGCCTAATGCATTATAGGTGACCTCAAATCCGGCATAGACCCACGCATTCATTTGTTTCCAAAGGGATACCACAGCTTTATCTCCGGCTTCCCATTTAAGGAGCATTTCTTGCGCTTCGACTAAGATTGGTGCTTGCGCTTTGGCGTCTGCAGTAGACAAGCCTTTGGCNTCTAAGTCGCTAATTTCTTGTTTATAAACTTGATCAAATTTAACATAATAATTTCCGACCAACTTATCCCCTTTCAATCCTGTTGATTCTGGGGTTTCATTGGACCCATAACGCTGCCATGCCACCATACTTTTACAAATATGAATACCTCGATCGTTGATGATTTGAGTTTTATACACCTTTCTACCAGATGCTTTCAAAATCTCCGCCACACTATAGCCTAAAAGATTGTTTCTAACGTGTCCTAAATGTAAGGGTTTGTTGGTATTTGGTGAGGAGTATTCGACCATCATCGCTTGGTCAGTTGAAGGCGTTACAAACCCAAAGCTAGGATTGGCATTAATCGATTGAAAGACATCTAAAAAATAGGCATCCGAAATCACTAAGTTTAAAAATCCTTTGACCACATTATAGCCAACGATTTCAATGACATTGTCAGACAAATACGCCCCTAAATCTTCCCCCAGCTGGGCAGGGTTCATCTTAACCGTCCGAAGCATTGAAAACGTAACGACTGTCAAATCACCTTCAAAATCTTTTCGAGTTGCTTGAAACTCAACCGAAGGTAATGGCGTGTTATAAAGTGTTAAAAACGCTTGTTTTATATGTTGTGAAAGGGATTCCTGAAGTGTCATTATTTATCTGATTTCAGCCACAAAGATACATTTTTTTTAATCCTAATTTGAAGCTGTTTTAGGCAAAAATACTTCGGCCATCATACAACGCGCACTGCCTCCACCACAAGACTCAATCGTATCCAAAGCGCTTGCAATAATTGTGGCGTGAACTTCTAATAATTCAACTTGCGCTGGTCGTAACGAATCCAAGGCCGATTGACTCATTACCAAATAACTACGATCGTCTGCTCCTTTTAGTTGCAGCATGTTTCCTGCAAAATTATTAACTTGATCTTCAGATATTTCGATAATTTTCTTCCCGTCTTCTTGGAGGTGTTTGATAAGGTTTTTACGCTCTTTTTTATCATCAATACTCGCCAAACACACCACGGCAAAGGTGACTCCTAAACACATCATCACGTTGGTGTGGTAAATTTTTTCACGACGTTCGTTCACTGTTTGATAGGCTGAAAACACAATTGGCGTATATTCGAAATCCTCACAAAACTCAATAAACAACTCTTCATCGGCTCTGGCCGATAGCGCACAATATGCTTTATGATTGCTGCGGTCCAACAAAATACTGCCGGTACCTTCCAAAAAATAGCCTTCTTTTTCTGCGGCTGTATAATCAACGACATTATTGATGGTAAATCCTTCGGATTCAATAGCTTCTATAATAGATTCCTTGCGTTCGAGACGTCTATTTTCGGCAAACATTGGATACAGTCCAATGGTGCCATTTTCGTGAAAAGATATCCAATTATTAGGAAAAAGAGAATCGGGGGTATCAAAGTCTTTGGTATCTGATACTACAATCACCTGAATGCCTGCCTTTTTGAGCTTTTCGACCATCGCATCAAACTCTTGAGTCGCTTTTGCATTGACCGCCTCAGGAAGGGTGTTTTCTTCTGTTTTTTGGTAATAATTATTGACCGCTGTTTGTTCGTTCATTCGAAATTGAACTGGGCGAATCATGAGAACTGTATTGGTAATTTGTGACATTTTAATCGCGTTTTAAAGGAAGGGTTGAACAACGGAGTAATCCGCCTTGTTTTGATATTTCGGCATACGGCACTTTTTCTACGGTATAGCCTTTGGCTTCGAGCCAGGTATTTAAGCGGGTAAAATTTTGTTCTGAGATGACCACATTTTCTGAAATCGAAAATACATTGCAATTCATCTGTGACATTTCTTGTTTGGTGGCTTGAAACACATGGTTCGTTCCAAAAAAATCAAGCAACCATTTATAATCGTCTGTATTTAAAAATCCTTGCGCATGAATGAGAGCATTTCCATTGCCTAAGGGTTGAAAACAACAATCCAAATGCAGCGCATTTTCAAGGGGATTTGTATTGGATTTCCGAAGCTCAAATGTTTTAACTGTTTTTTCTGGAAATAGATTCTGGATGGCTTCGGCTGCTTGAAGATTGGTGCGAGCGGTAATAAATTCTGGATAATCCAGTCCAGAATAGACGCCTATAAATATATAGTCATCACATAAAATCACATCCCCTCCTTCCACATGACAGTCGTCTGGAAGAATGATAAGTTGTTCTGAATTGATTTGACTTAAAAGCGACTCTAAAGCCTCAAACTCTTGTGCGCGATCTGGAAGAATATTGGAACGAATCATTTTATCATCGATTACAAAGGCAATATCGCGTGCAAATATCTGGTTACAATTTTGAATCACAGTAGGACGATAGACTTCGACATCGTATTTTTGGAATACAGCCATGACGGCTGCCATTTCGATCTGCATGTCGGATTCCGTTGGATAAGTCCCTGCCAAAACGTGTGCGTGACTACTGGGATCATAACAATTTTCTGCGAAAGGAATTGGACCATTCTTTTCTGCTGTCCCTAACAGAACCGCTCTTAAACGTGCATATTCGTTATGAACGCTCAGTGTTAATGGATGTGACTGACCGGTACTACTGGCCATTATTTTGCGACGGACTTAAACGGGCGGTGAGTACTGCCTATATAAATTTGACGTGGACGACCAATCGGCTCTTTACGCAAACGCATTTCGCGCCATTGGCCAATCCAACCTGGAAGACGACCTAATGCAAACATCACTGTGAACATTTCAACAGGGATGCCCATGGCACGGTAGATGATTCCAGAGTAAAAATCAACATTTGGATATAATTTTCTATCGATAAAATACGCATCAGTCAATGCTTCTTGTTCGAGCCCTTTTGCGATGTCTAAAATAGGATCTTTAACTCCTAAATCGTTTAAAACTTCATCGGCAGTCACTTTGATGATTTTAGCACGCGGATCGAAATTCTTGTAAACACGGTGTCCAAAACCCATCAATCGAAAAGGATCACTTTTATCTTTGGCTTTCGCCATGTATTTTTTGGTGTCTCCACCATCATTTTTAATGGCTTCCAACATTTCTAAAACGGCTTGATTTGCACCGCCATGAAGGGGACCCCAAAGCGCCGATATTCCTGCTGAGATGGAGGCAAACAAACCTGCATGCGATGAACCAACGATGCGAACAGTAGATGTCGAACAGTTTTGCTCATGATCTGCATGAAGAATCAGTAATTTATTTAAAGCATTCACCAATATTTCGTTTTGGACGTACTCTTCGTTGGGCTGCTTGAACATCATTTTTAAGACGTTTTCGACATAGCCCAAAGAGTTATCCCCGTAATCGAGTGGTAAGCCTTGTTTCTTACGCATGGCCCAAGCCACCAATACTGGGAATTTTCCTAAAATACGAACCACAGAATTGTACATATCTTCAGGAGAATCTACATCAACCGAGGTTGGATTAAAGGCGGTCAAAGCACTGGTTAGTGACGACAATACGCCCATTGGATGTGCCGATTTTGGAAATGCATCTATTATTTTTCGGATATCGTCATCGACAATCGATTCGGATTTGAGGTCTGTATGAAATTTAGCTAACGCCTCTTTGGTTGGCAACTCACCAAAAATCAATAAATATGCAACTTCTAAAAAATCTGCTTTTTCGGCCAATTCTTCAATTGAATACCCTCTATACCTTAAAATACCTTTTTCGCCATCTAGAAATGTAATTTCACTCACACATGATCCCGTGTTTTTAAACCCTGGATCAAGGGTCGTAACCCCACCGGTTACCGCTCGTAACGCACTAATATCAATCGCTACCTCATTTTCAGAACCCATAATTGTTGGGAACTCATGTTTTTGACCGTTAATTTCTAAAATTGCTTTATCTGACATGTTATTGGGATGTATTATTTGTATATATATAAGGAAGAGCAAATTTACAAAAAAAAACCCTTTTTAAAAAGTGTTTCCTCCAATGTCCACAATAAATTAATTTTGTTTAATGTTATTGCATTATTGTTAATCATAATTGTATTTATAAGATAATAACGCAATAAAAGTTGATTTTTTTTTAAAATAATTGTTGAATATGCAAAATATTTATATATTTGCCACATAATCGGTACTGTATTTAGTACAGTCCTTGGAATAATCATTATTAATTAAAAAAAANCAAGAAAATGACCCCAAATCAAACTCTAGTTGCCTTCNGCAACGTATTGAAAAAAATTACACTCTCTCTATTTTTAGTAGTCGCATGTAATGCCTTTGCGCAAGTGGGTGTTGGAACTCAAACGCCTGTAACTTCTTTAGATGTGGTTGGTGCAGCCGGAACCACTCCTGGTGCCCTTAACACTATTGACGGAATTGCAGTACCCGTAGTAACGGACGACATGACAACAACGACAACTGCTGGCTCAAGAATTAGCCAATTGGTTTACAGTAACAACGCCGCCAGTACTGGATACTATTTCTGGAATGGCACCGCATGGGCCGCTATGAGGTGGTGGTGGTGGATCCGATTTTACAGTAGGTACTGGTGGAGTACTAACTATAACTTTAGATGGGACTAATCATGACTTTTCTGCAGATACTACTCATAACTCTTTCCACATAACTCCAACTAGTGGTTTTGGTAACGATGCTATTACATTGCCTACGGTTTCAACTAATGTAGGTAGGATTATCGTTGTAAAAAACAATGGTGGTAAAGGTGTATCTATTTCTAATGCATTTGATCCTTCCACAGCAATAATAGCAACAAGATCGGCTGTTTATATTTGCGACGGTGTTCACTGGGTTGGTTCTACAAATTAGAAAAAAAACGATTATTGAAAAATAAAATGAAAAATAATATGAAAAATAATATGAAAAATAGTATAGCAAAAGTATTCCTTTCATTTATAATGATAGGAGCGGGTGCGGGTACAGTGCTAAATGCACAAACACTTCTTAGAGATGGATTAACCCAGAGCTCTATTCCTAACAGTATGGCATTTATTGATGCATCAAGTAGTACTGCTTACAGTGGCGATGCTGCAAACTATGCGGGTAAAGGAATTTTATTTCCAAGCATGGATTTGACCATAGCACTCGGTGCCGCACCTTTTGATCAAGGATCTACAGGTGGGGCTAGTTATAACCCCAACTATTATGACGGTTTGGTCGTGTACAATACAGGTACAGGCGCCGTTACTATGGGCACTAGTGCTGCAGATGTAGCCCCTGGATTTTATTATTACGCTAACCCTACACGAACAGCTTGGGATGGTGGAACNTGGACTCCTATGGGCGGCGGTGCTGCTGGTGGCACAAATGTAAGTGACACTCCAACAACTTCTGCAACAATTAATGGTGAGGAAGAACTAGTCGTGCGAGTTGAGGGTGTGGCAGATGGAAATACCACTCATCTCGATTTATCGGCAGCATTAACTACAGGTACCGTAGGGACTTTCAGACTAGCAAAGATTTTCAATGCTACTACTGGAGCTGCTATCATGGAAGCTACAGGAGCTTATGATTCAGTAAATAATACTGTTGTAACGGGTAACGGAATGATGAACTTTCTTTTAGACTCAGGTATTTATACCGTTGAATTGTATTATTTTGCACCATAATAAATGAAATATTACAATAATAAAAAAGGCTGTCTATTTAGACGGCCTTTTTTATTACTAATATTAGTGCTTCATAAAAACACAAACGAAAAAACGCTTATATACAAAAACGCCTAAACTAAATGTTTAGGCGTTTTTAAATGCGATAAGAAATACGTAATTACTTAATCTTAAAAGCTTTTTCTTGCGGGAAATAAGCCGTTTCTCCTAACTCTTCTTCAATACGAAGGAGTTGGTTATATTTGGCCATACGGTCACTACGTGACGCAGAACCTGTTTTAATTTGACCTGTATTTAATGCCACTGCAAGATCGGCAATAGTATTGTCTTCGGTTTCACCAGAACGGTGCGACATCACAGAGGTGTAGCCGGCATTGTGTGCCATATTCACGGCAGCAATCGTTTCAGTCAAGGTTCCAATCTGATTTACTTTAATAAGAATTGAATTTGCGATGCTGTTATCGATCCCTCTAGAAAGACGCTCAACATTAGTCACAAACAAATCGTCGCCTACTAATTGTACGGTATCGCCAATTTTGTCTGTAAGGTATTTCCAACCTTCCCAGTCGTTCTCGTCCATCCCATCCTCAATAGAAATAATTGGATAGTTGGCCGCTAGTTCCGCTAAATAATCTGCTTGTTCTTTACTTGATCTTATTTTTCCGTTAGGACCTTCAAATTTACTGTAATCGTAGTTACCATCGACATAAAATTCGGCAGCAGCACAATCCAAAGCGATCATGACATCATCCCCTAAAGTATAACCTGCATTCTTAACTGCTTTGGCAATTGTTTCTAAAGCATCTTCTGTTCCGCCTTCTAAGTTTGGAGCAAAACCACCTTCATCCCCAACAGCTGTACTCAAACCTCTGTCGTGTAATACTTTTTTAAGGTTATGAAAAATTTCTGTTCCCATTTGCATGGCATGTGTAAAGTTTTTAGCTTTTACAGGCATGACCATAAATTCTTGAAATGCAATTGGCGCATCACTGTGCGATCCTCCGTTGATGATGTTCATCATTGGGACAGGAAGCGTGTTTGCACTCACTCCACCTACATAACGGTATAGTGGCATTCCAAGTTCTGCTGCTGCTGCTTTCGCCGCTGCTAAAGAAACTCCAAGAATGGCATTGGCGCCAAGTTTAGATTTATTTGGAGTTCCATCTAAATCAATCATAATTTGATCGATTAGGTTTTGTTCAAACACAGAAACACCCAACAATTCTTGAGCAATAATTGCATTCACATTTTCAACCGCTTTTAAAACGCCTTTTCCCATATAGGCAGATCCGCCGTCACGTAATTCAACCGCTTCATGTTCTCCAGTAGAAGCACCCGATGGTACCGCCGCTCTTCCAATATATCCGTTTTCAGTGGTGACGTCAACTTCAACCGTAGGATTCCCCCTTGAGTCTAAAATTTGACGCGCAT
>JGI20157J14317_10004680_pt1 | contig 10478 bp, 12 predicted proteins | sample COG_07_FD_14317 | JGI IMG/M metagenome (IMG submission 14317)
TAGACGAACAACCAACCATCATGTCATAAGCGTAACCCTCAATACCTAATTCATTTTGAACCTCAATAGCAATTGCTGGATAAGCTCTTTGAAGATTTGCAGAAGAGACTATCACCGCATCAATATCAGAGGGGGTCAATTGTGCATTATCAAGGGCTTGCTTAGCTGCAATTGCACTAATTTCAGCGCAAATTGATAAAGAATCATCAGCTCTTGCTTGAATCATGGGTTTCATACGTTTTGGGTCTAGCAAAGATTCTTTTTCTATTACGTATCTATTCTGTATTCCAGAAGCTTTAACTATAAATTCTGCTGAGGAGGGCTCCAAAGCTTTTAATGAGCCAGTTTCAATTTCTTTTGAATGCTCAGCATTATAAAGTTCAACATAGCTATTGAAAGATTCAACAAGCTCTTGGTTAGAAACCTTATGAGGCGGCGTCCAAAGTCCAGTCCCAGAAATATATATATCTTGCATGTCTTTACCTTAATACATGTTATTTTATAGTCATATGGAAAAAATAGCATTAGATACAAATCCTAATTCAAACTTGCATTTTGAGCTTTATGAATCTGCAACAGATTCAATTGTTGGTTTGGTTCAAATCTCACATGGTATGGCTGAGCATAAAGGCAGATATGCAGAGTTTATAAATTTTTTAAATACAAATGGTTTTCATGTTGCCATTCATGATCACCGTGGTCACGGTGAGCGAATATTAGACAATAAAATCGGTTTTTTTGATCAATATGATGGATGGAATATGGTTGTAAGAGATTTGCTAGATATACATTTAGAAACAAACAAGAGATTTCCCAATATCCCAAAAATCCTTCTAGGACATAGCATGGGCTCATGGATAGGTTTATCAGCACTACAGCGTAAAAACTTTTTTGATGCTGCAATGCTTTCTGGGTCAAGTTACCCCAAATCTTCTGAAACTTTTTTACAAAAACTATTTCTTCAAATGGAAAGATTTAGACTTGGAAATAATGGCTATAGTCATTTATTGCATAAAATAATTTTTGGGGGCTTTAATGGTAAATTTCAAAATACCAAAACACCCAATGATTGGTTATCTCAAGATGTAGAGAGGGTAGAGGATTATACTAAAGATCCCTTATGCGGTTTTGTTGTTACCAATCAACTATGGTCTGATGTTATTGTGGGCATTAAGTCAGTTTTTAATCAAAAAAACCTATCATTGATTAATACAAATATTCCCATTCTGGTTTTTTCAGGCTCTCATGATCCAGTGGGTGCAATGGGAAAAGGGACAAGGAAATTACATGAATGCTTGATAAATAATGGATGCTTATCAGAACTTTATCTTGTTGATGGGGCGAGGCATGAAACACTTAATGAAACGAACAGGATCAAAACCTATAATTATGTTTTAAAATTTTTAACTAATCATTTAAAAGGAGCTTAAATTGGATTTAGAAAATAAAGTATCTCTAGTTACAGGAGCTGGTCAAGGCATTGGAGAGGGCATTGCTAACGTTTTAGCTTCCCATGGATCAAAAGTCATGATTGTGGATTTAAATAAAGAGTCAGCTGATAAAGTAGCCAATGAAATAAATTTACTTTTTCCAAATTCTGCAGCAAGTTTTGAGGCTGATCTTACTGATACCAACGCTATCAAATCAATGATAGACGCAACTTTGTCTACATTTCATAAATTAGACTGTATTTGCAATAATGCAGCTGCATCAAAAGGCTTAGGGCCGGTTGAAAATTATTCACTTGAAGATGTTCAAGCCACACTTGATTTAACTTTTACATCATTATGGAAATGCCTACAAGTTGAGATTGTTTCACTAAAAGAACAATCAATGCCTGCATCTATAGTGAATATTTCTTCTAATTCAGCTATCAGGGGTTATGCTTTTAATTCCATATATGCAGCCAGCAAAGCAGCTGTAAATAATCTTACTCAATCTGTTGCTAAGGAAGTTGCTAGAAATGGAATTAGAGTAAATGCTGTTTCACCAGGAACGATTAATACTCCTGGGGTAAAACAATATTTTGAAGCTGAGCCAAAAGCAAAAGACATGCTGGAAAAATCGTCTCTATTACGAAGAATTGGTGAGCCCGAAGAAATTGGTGAACTTGTAGCATTTCTTTTGTCAGACAGAGCCTCCTACATAACAGGACAAATCATTTCTGCAGATGGCGGCTCATCAATCAATTAAATCATAATGATTAATAAATTGTTTGAATACCCAGCACTTGAACGTGTTGAAAAGAATGATGTTCGCTATTATCGAGATTCTAAAGAAAATCTTGTGCCATCTGTGACAACAATACTTTCCGCAACTGGAGATCACTCTGGGATAGATGCATGGAAGAGAAGGGTGGGGTCCAAAACAGCTAAAGAGGTTGTTGATGAGGCAACGACAATAGGAACAGCCGTTCACTTAGCTATTGAAAACCATCTTAATGGTCTTGATTGGGAACAATTTAGCGATGATAGACTGGGTTTGATGGCGCATCAGATTGCCAAGCGATTTATTGATAACTGTCTGGGTGATATTGAAGAAGTTTGGGGCCTTGAGTCAGGACTGGTTGTTGATGGTTTATATGCAGGGACAGCAGATTGTATAGGTATCTTTAAGGGGAAACCTACAATCATTGATTTTAAAACGGCAAAAAAAATAAAAAGGAAAGATTGGATAGAGGATTATTTTTTACAAGGCGCTGCTTATGCTAATGCGCACAATGTAATGTACGAGACAGATATTGAATCAATTGCAATTTTAATGGTAGACCGTGATCTTTTATTCAAAGAGTTTCTTGTCAACAATAAAGAATTTGCAAGCTATACAGACAAGTGGAAACAACGGATTATAGGTTACTATAAAAAACATGAAATTTTAGGGAGAGAATAAATGAATGATTTAAAAGATAGAATAGTAATGATTACAGGTGCTAGTTCTGGTTTTGGCAAAGAGGCTGCGAAAATGTGTGTTGAATTAGGTGCAAAAGTTGTTTTGGGTGCTCGCAGAGAAGAGAAATTAAAAGAGTTATGCGATGAACTTGGCACTGATTCTGCTATATATAAAGCTACAGATGTTACTTCAAAAGAACAGATGCATGCACTGGCACAACATGGCATTGAAACTTTCGGAAGAATTGATTCATTGGTGAACAATGCTGGAGTCATGCCTCTGTCATTGCTTGAAAAAGGCAGAACCGATGAATGGGACCATATGATAGATGTAAACATTAAAGGTGTCTTATACGGAATTGATGCAGTCTATTCGCATATGCTTGCTAGAGAGTCAGGTCAAATAATTAATATTTCTTCCGTGGCAGGTAAAAGGGTTATGCCAGGAAGCGCAGTTTACTCGGGAACAAAATATGCTGTCAGAGCTATCTCTGAAGGTTTGAGATTAGAATCTTCTGGAAAAATTCAAGTAACATGCATTTATCCTGGTGCTTTTAAAACGGAGTTGGCATTTTCTATAAAAGATGAATCAATGCTTGAGGCATTAATGAGTAGAGGGATTGGTAATATTGCGCAACCAGCTGAAAGAGTGGCCGAATCTATAATATATGCTCTGCAGCAGGACCCAGGAGTCTCAGTCAATGAGATAGTAATACGACCAACTGCCCAAGAGGCTTAGCCAATTTGATGTTGAGGCTCTCTCTTCTAATTGCAAGCATTTACGCTCCAGCATTACTGGGAGCCATTCAATGCATTGAAGCAGATTTAATTCTCCATGAAGGCAATATTTATACTGGAAATGGTGAAGAATCATTTATTGGTTCCATCGCCTCCAAAGACTCAAAAATTACCTATGTTGGCAATTCTTTATTGGATAGTGATTTGGCTTGCTCTGGAGCAAAAGTTATAAATTTAAACGGTAGTTACGTGTTTCCAGGATTTATAGACGCCCATGCTCATCTTAAGGGAATTGGTATAGGGAGCTCACTCTCAATTTACAAGGAATCCCCTCATTAAGTGCAACTTTGGAGGTTGTAAGAAACTATTTATCCAAACAGAATCCTGGAGAGTGGGTGATTGGTCGAGGCTGGATTGATAAACTTTGGCCTGAAAAAAGATTTCCAACTAAACAGGATCTAGATATTTTTTCTCCAGATAATCCAATTGTTTTAGAAAGAGCTGATGGACATGCTGTTGTGGTAAACAGTTTAGTCTTGAAGTTAGCAAACATAGATGCAAACACCAAAGATCCTCAAGGTGGTTTTATTGAAAAAGATCAAAATGGGGAGCCAACTGGTTTATTGGTTGATATGGCTATGAACTTAATCACAGACCTTATACCTAAATTAACCAGAGCTGATGATAAAGAGGCTTTCCTGCAGGGCATTCAAAGGAATGTAAGCCTCGGTTGGACACAAATACATGTGCCTGGAGGTACCTTTGAGGACATTTCAATTTTACAGGAAATTAAATCTGAGAATGATTTACTCCAAAGAGTTTATTTTATGGTGAGCGATGGTGAACCCGCAGATCGTTTGATTGAAAATGGACCAATGATTGACCCTGATCATTTCTTAACTGTTCGAGCTATAAAAATGTATGCTGACGGCGCTCTGGGTTCGCGCGGGGCAGCCCTGTTAGAAAAGTATAGTGATTATGATGGTAAAGGGGTTTTTATTTTTCTTGAAGAAGATACAAAGCCTAGGTTATCAAAAGCATTAAGCAAAGGTATACAGATCGGAACGCATGCTATTGGAGATCACGGTAATAGAATAGTACTGGATTGGTATGAAGAAACATTTGCTCAAGCTAAAATAAATAATCAGTTCATAGAATCCCCTAGATGGAGAATAGAACATTCACAAAATATTACGCCCATTGATCAAAAGCGTTTTGTTGAATTAGAAATTATTCCTTCAATGCAGCCATCCCATGCTATTGGTGATTTGCATTTTGCAGTCGAACGGTTGGGGCTAGATAGAATTGATAATGCATATGCATGGAGAAATCTTATTGATCAAGGTCTCATTATTGCAGGCGGAACAGATGCACCAGTTGAGATTGGTGACCCAAGAATAGAGTTCTATGCCGCTGTTACCAGAAAAGATGTGGATGGATATCACGCTGATGGATGGAATCTTGATCAAAGACTCACTCGTTTTGAGGCTTTAAAAATGTTTACTATATGGCCTGCAATAGCCTCTTTTCAAGAGAATGTTAAAGGAACGATAGAGGTGGGCAAACTGGCTGATTTTTCTATTTTTGATCAAGATTTAATGACTATTCCTGAGACCAAGATTCTAGAATCAAAAAATATATTAACGGTTGTTGGTGGTAAGGTGGTTTTTAAGGAATGAGATTATCTATTATTCAAAATTAAATCAGCACATTTAGCCCCAATAACATTACAGGTAGCATTTGTATTGCCTGAAATAATATTCGGGAATATAGATGCGTCTGCTACCCTCAGCCCTGATATACCTTTTACTTTTAATTGGTCATCGACCACACATTCTTTAGTTTTCCCCATCTTGCAAGTGCCTATTGGATGATAAACTGACAAAGATTCATTTCTAATAAATGCTTCAATATCAGCTTTATCAACGCACTTGATTCCTGGCTGTAATTCTTTGGCTTCCAAATCTTTCATGGGAGAAGTTTGAAATATTTCCCGAGTCTTCTGAACACCCTCTATCATCCATTCCATATCTTCTGGATCATCAAGATAATTAGCATAGATTTTTGGTGCATCTGATGGATTAGAAGATGCAAGTTCAAGATGACCACAACTTTTAGGTCTCAAATTGCAGACAGAAGCCGTGATCCCTGATGAGGGTTTCATAGCGCCATTTTTGTTATATTTTCCTGCTCCAGGAGCAAAATGAATTTGTGCATTGGGAGTATTTACCTTGTCATTTGTTTTAAAAAATACACCGATATCTGAGGCAGGATAAGTCATTAACCCTTTATGTTGTGCAAAGTATTCAAATAAATTTTTGATCATTCCTAGCGGCTTCATAAGCTCGCTAAAGGTTTTTAATTTATTAATTTTGTAGCTGATATTAACCGTAAGATGATCTTGTAAATTTTGCCCAACACCAGGTAAATCTTGAACTACTGATATATTATGATTGATAAGGTTTTTCTTGGGCCCTATACCGGACAGCATGAGTATTTGCGGCGAATTAATGCTTCCACCGCAAAGAACTATTTCAGAGGTGCACCCAATTATATTGCTTCCTTTTTTATTTTTAATTTTCACACCAATAGCTTTTTTATTAGATGTAATAATCTTTTCAACTAAAGTATTAGTTAATAAATGTAGATTGGGTCGATCTAATGCTGGTCTTAAAAAAGCATCGGATGCGCTGAATCTTTGTCCATTCTTGATATTAACTTGATATTGACCATAACCCTCTTGATCTTCTCCATTGAAATCATCATTTTTTCTGAGGCCATACTTTTTACAAGCATTTAAAAAAGACCTCGATGCCTCAAGAATTGGTTCGTAGGTTTCGACCCAAAGAGAGCCAAAATTTCCATGATACTGATCTTCGTAATTTTGATTATTTTCTAATGCCACAAAATATTTCATTAAATCTCTATAACCCCATCCTTTGTTTCCAGCTCTTTCCCATTCTTGATAGTCCTCAGCCTGCCCTCTGATGTAAAGCATTCCATTGATTGAGCTGCTTCCGCCAAGAGTTTTGCCTCGAGGCCAATTGATCGTTCTATTATTTAAATTTTTTTCAGGCTCAGTTTCATAGCCCCAACCATATTTTTTATTTTTAAATAAAGAACTTGCAGCCAAAGGCATCTTTATAGATGAATAATTATCTTTGGGACCAGCTTCTATCAGTAGAACTGAGTTGTTAGGATTTTCTGAAAGCTTGTTTGCCAGAACACAGCCTGCACTTCCTGCACCAATAATGATATATTTGTAGCTAAATTTCATTAATCTAATATCTCTCAGGGATGAAAATGCGTCAAGTAATTGCAATTGGTGGAGGGGGTTTTGGTCGGACCCAAGAATCAAGCTTAATCGAACAGTTTATTTTAGATCAAACTGGCAAAAAGAATCCAAAAATTTGTTTTATACCAACCGCTACTGGAGATTTAGATCCATATATTGTTAATTATTATTCCGTATTTTCAAAGCTTGATTGTGAGCCCACACATATTAGTTTTTTTAAAAGAACTATTGATCTTGAAGAACATATTTTAAAACAAGATGCAATTTTTGTTGGAGGAGGAAATACAAAAAGCATGTTGGCTGTTTGGAGGGATTGGGGTTTAGATTTAATTTTAAAAAAAGCATATCAAAAAGGGATTGTGATGAGTGGTGTCAGCGCAGGAGCCATTTGTTGGTTTGAGGCTGGACTAACTGATTCGTGGGCCAGTGAACTCAAGATGATGGAATGTATGAACTTTATTCCAGGCAATTGTGCGCCTCACTATGATGAGGAGCCAGAAAGGCGCCCAGCAACCAAAAAATTTCTTGAAGATGAGTCTATTAATTTTATGTATGGAATTGAGGGAGGGGCAGCTCTTCATTTTATTGATGAACAGCCAAGCTCGACCATTAGATTTGCACAAAATAAAAATGCTTATAAAGTTACGCTTGAATCTAATAAAATAAATGAAAGTGCATATCAAGTAACGGAATTAAAATAATGAATCTTTGGTTTTTNATAAATCCTTTTGTAGCATTCCTTGCAAGATCACCCCTGCATTTTCTTATTAGTCATCAGGTGCTTGTTATTCAATTNAAAGGGAGGAAATCTGGNAAACAATATCTAGTTCCTGTTAGCTATCATGAGCATGGAAGCTCCTATACTTGCGTGACATTAAGATCAAATATTTGGTGGAGAAACTTGAAAGAATTAACTCATACTCAGATTTGGCTCAAAGGTNAATTGCAAGATTGCCAAATCGATTTAGAGTTTAATAATGACGAGATAATTGAACGCACACTAAGAGACCTTGTGACTAATAATAAAGTTGATGCTTATTTTGCAAAGATAAAACTTAATAAAGATGGATCTCCATACTCGGATGATTTAAAGCAAGCTGCAAAAATTCATACTGTTTTAAAATTTACTATTACTTAAACTATTCTCTTAATTTTATTTGTTTCTCGGTTCTTATTTCCATTTGAGTCTTGCCTTCGTACTCAGATATATAACCTTTAACACAAACATTTTTTCTTTTAAGAAATTTCTCTGGCTTATATGAGAAATACTCTGAAAATCTACCAAACCAGATCAAGCCTGTCATTTGTTGATTTGGGTAGTCTCTTCCGAAATTTAAAAATATAGGCCCTCCGGAAGCTCTTTTTAAATATTTTGTGGATACAATTTTTCCGCAAACAATTTTTGTTTCGCCAACATACTTATAGGCTTCTTTTACCTCTATTGCATTTTCTGATTGGGCAGATAAATAAACAGGGCTTAAAAGCAACAAACCCAAATATGAAAAAAATTTAATTTGATCCATGAAAATTCTCCTAAGTAAATAATACTATATATTTCTTTTTTCTTCTGAATGCGTTAATTTATAAAGTACTTTACTAAATTTAGGTGATTGTATGTTTACAAGAATGGATCAGAGTACTCAAGAGGAGTGGCAGCATATTAGCGAAGAGCACATGCCTCATATTTTTGATATGCCAAAAAGAATAATCTCAATGCTTAAACAAGCCGAGTCACTAACCCTTGGTTTTGGAACAGATCAGCTCCATCATGCCCTTCAGACTGCAACAATGGCTAGAAGAGCAGGCGCAGAAGATGAAATGGTGCTAATTAGCTTGATTCATGATATTGGAAAAGTAATTAATGTGCCTAATCATGGGCAAATTGCAGCAGAAATGATTAAACCCTATGTCAGCGAAGATGCTTATCATATTATAAGAACCCATCAAGATTTCCAGGGCGAGCATTACTATCACTACATGGGTAAACCTCAGGATTTGCGAAAGCAATATGAGCAGGAGTCTTGGTATGCAAAAGCAACTGAATTTACTGACGAGTGGGATCAAGCTGCATTTGATCCTGATTATGAGACAGATAGTTTGGAATCATTCGAGCCACTGATCAATCAATTCTTTGCTGCTCCTCATACGATTTAGATATAAACAAAAAACTATTAAATATTTCAACTTTTTTTTAATAACATTGCTTGTCAGTTGCTCAGGCACTCAGTTTAAAACAAGCATTGAATCAAGATCTGATCCAAGTCTGTGCTATAGCATAATATATAAACAACAATCCTTCTCTAACAGTTATTTTAAGCTAATGATTGAAGAGGCTTTAAGCAGAGATTTAAATTGCAAATTTATCGCAAAANAAATTTTAAATTTTAAAAAATCTATATCAGATTCATCCATGCCTAATTTAATTTCAGCTGATGCAACAACTAGCCCACCCAGCGAAATAGTACACCCAGTAACAGGGCAAACTCCTAAATAACGCTGCTTTTTTTTATACGTTTTTTTACTTTGCAGTTAAACTATTATTCATGTAACTTATGTTTAACAGCAGGTTTAACTGCATTATTAATTGAATTTAAATTGAGGGGAATTTAAATGAATAAGTATAAGTCTATGTGGTTTGCAGCATTTTTTTGCGCAACCTTTTTTTCAGTTGAGTCATTTGGACAAGATATAGAAGAGGTCATGGTGACTGGTTCTTATATTAAAGGAAGTCCAACTGATGGAGCTTCACCGGTTGAGATTGTTGATAGAGATACGATTGAAGATATTGGCGCAACTTCTATTGCTGATATAACAAGAAATTTGTCTGTTAACTCGGGTTCAGAAAATAATTCTGATTCATTTACTCAAGGAGCAACCCAAGGAACATCTAATGTAAACCTCAGAGGTTTAGGCCTTTCCTCAACTTTGATTTTAGTTGACGGTCGAAGGCATACATTAACTGGTGCCACAGCCAATGATGGCAGTGCATTTGTTAACACCAATGCAATACCTGTTGTTGCACTTGAAAGAGTAGAAGTCTTAAAAGAGGGTGCTGCTTCAATCTATGGTTCTGATGCTGTTGCAGGAGTTGTTAATTATATTTTTAGAAGAGACTTTACTGGAGTGGAATTAGAGGTATCCAGCCAGGAGGCAGATATAAGCGGTCAAACTGACGACAGAGTAAGTGTGATCTGGGGTGCAGAAAATGGTAACACCAATTTTGTTTTAGCTGCCAGTGTTCTTGATAGATCACCAATGTCTGGAGCAGATTTCGATCCTAGCTTAGCTCAACTTGGAATTAGTGGACTTGGAACAAGTTTTTTATTGTTTGGTCCTGATACAGTTGAATCTGGACCATATGCAGGCACATATACACCTTTTCAAAATGTTCCAGATCCTAGTTGTGTAGCAAATAAAGGAATTCTCATTCCTCAAGCTAGCGGTTCAAGGTGTGGATTTGTTTATGGCCCTAGGTTTAATGTTGTTAATGATGAAGATCATGAAAGCATGTATGGATCTTTTAAAACATTACTTGCAAATGGTAATGCGTTGGAGAT
>JGI20157J14317_10004692_pt1 | contig 10452 bp, 8 predicted proteins | sample COG_07_FD_14317 | JGI IMG/M metagenome (IMG submission 14317)
ACCTGATGTCTGACGGCGGGCGAGAAAAGAAAGAGTTTTTCGGATATAATTGGAACGATCCGGATCAGAGACGTTTTCTTAGCGTGACCACCCGTGCGGCGGGTGCCATGGGGGTAATGTCCAGCCCTGGGCGCGAAGATATTTCCAAGGCAGGCACTGCTTACATGGAGGGTCTGCAGCAACAAATCCAAGCGGCTTTTCGAGCAAACCCTGAAGAGGTTGATCGTGATGCCATGCAAAGGATGTTTGAATATATGCAGGCATGGCCAAATTTTGCTCCCGATTTTCAAGCTCGCGAAATTGCCCGGTCTGGATCTTATGATGGCGATTTTTTGGATGCAGCCATTGAGTCGCGTGTTGCCTTAGGTTTTCAGGCCGATGAGTGGGACTTCTTGTCCCCTCAGGTGAATCATCCTGCAGTTAATGCGGAATTCCTTAACTTTCTCAGCCGATTGGATCCTTCTTTGCAGTCAGAAGCAAACCGGTCCTCAGTTTTTTCGATGGTTGGGTCAAGATTTGGAATGTCTGCAAATGAACTGGAGTCCGTTCTTTATGCCGCTTTTAGAGACAACCAAATTGATCGGATTTACCAAACTCGTGGATTTGCATTGGCGGGCGAAATTAATGCCCTCAGTCACGAAAACGCATTTGCATGGGATGGGGATGTTGCTGTTCTTTCAGCAACCGCTCTGCCACTTAAAAACCTATCTTTCGGTCAAGTTAAACTTTCCAAGCTACCCAGTGCTGGTGATTCCTTATCCGTTTCTTACGGAACGAAAAAGTACAACTTTGTATTCAGTAAATCTGCAGCCGATACTAACGGTTCAACCGTTAAGGTTGTGCTTGGAAAGACTATTAATAAAAGTGCTTTAGCTTTAATTAATGCTCTTAATCAAAAGGACCTGGGGATTCTGGCAGTTGAAAAAAAGGGAAATATGATCTCTTTGGAACTCGAAAATGGTACGCTTGGTAAATCTTCGCCCTTAATTAAGAGCGATGCCAAGTCCATGGAGTTTAGGGAAATACTTTCGGATAAATTGCTAGCCTATTTCGAGGATAATCGGGAGTTGGATGTTTTTGCTGAAGAACCTCGTACCTTTGCCACTGCGATGGTCTTTGAAAATCAAAGCTTTCTAACCCCTCCAACGCCTGCTGATGAAGCAAGGCTTCGTTCCTACTTTGAACGAAATCGTTTGGATTTCCTCTCTGGGGAGGATTCCTCAGTCAAAGGAGATGGTAATAATAGTGTTCCTCAAGATGTTAAATTTGAGGATGTTGCTGAGCAGGTTCGTGAAAAAGTAGCTGCACAAGATACCAATGATGCCAAGAGGGAGGCTAGTCGATTAGCACAGGAGTCAGCTCTTGATTTCCTCGATAACTTAAACACCTTTGCCGACCAAATAAAACGAAAGTTTCCTGACTTCTCCGCTTTGAGAAATTCCGATGAACTTGAGCGATTCTTGAGCTCTAGTGAAGCAAAGCAAAGGAAGGTTTCGTTTTCTGATTCTGAAATGGGAGTTCAGTCCATGGTTCTTGGGTTGGAGAGAAGAGCAAGTGAGCAAAGAACTAATCGAGAACCCTTGGAGGAAGTTTCATCATTAGATGAAGTACGCTTTTTTACCCGTTCTGTACGAAAATCCCGAAACGGGCAGGTTGTTTTTCTTTTGGACAGAAAAACGGATCGTCGTCCTGCTGCGTTCAAGAATTTACCCTTTTCAACTCTCTGCCGGGAATATTTAAGGCACTTGAAAGCTGATGCTTTTGCCAAGAAAATTGAAAGCATCAAAAAGCGTCTAATTGAGTCTGATAAGGCAGATAATAAAGATTTGAAAATTCATCAGTTCAGTAAAAAGAATTCAGGTACCGCTCAGGCATACTTTGATGCAAAGCAGAGAAATTCTCGTTCTAAGGTTCAAAAGCTTGAACAGGATAAAGCAGAATTGAAGGAAGAGGAATCGGCTAAAAAGGCCAGCCTTGATCGTCAAATTAAAAGCCTAAACTCTGGCATCGAAGAATTGAACCAAGAGCGATCAACAGTAATTTCTTTTCTTGAAGGGGCTGGTGCCCTGCCTGTTGATGGTAAGTGGGCTGAGGTTGAAAGGAATGAGAATGAAGTCATCTTTGGCAAGCTTCGTGACATCTATTCGCTAAGAGGGAAGGCTACAGAAGCAGATGAAGCAGTCGCCATGCAAAGGAATTTGGAACTATCTAGAGGTATGCTTTCAAGAGATCAAATTCTCAGGGAGTTGATATCATCTAGCCTCGAGGAATAAAATTCCCCACTTTTCAATTTCTTAGGTGGGATCTGGTAATCTCTCCCAACCAATAAAAAACTCAGTATTACCATCATTCCCTCTAGGTTCTGAGGTTGTTTCGATGAGTAAATGAGACCCGTTTAAGTTTAGATCGGCAAATTGTTTAATCTCTTCCAGGACTCTGAGGTGTATGTTTTTATCTTTTATAACACCACGTCCTAAATCCGCTTCTTTTTTGTGGCATTCAAACTGAGGCTTTACCAAAGCGGCCATGCGACCGTTGGTTTCAAGAAATTGCCAGGCTTCCCTTAGTACCTTACGAAGCGAGATAAAGGACAAGTCCATCACAATTAAAGGATAACATGTGCGGGGTAGGTCGTTTAGTTGTAAGGACCTTAAATTCATTTTTTCGAAGTTGGTAACTCTATTGTCTTTTCTCAATTTGTAATGTAACTGGCCTCGGCCAACATCTACACAGGTTGATGATTTGGCTCCCATCTGTAAAAGACAGTCTGTAAATCCGCCAGTGGAAGCCCCAAGGTCCAAAATGTCTAAGTCACGAACCAACCATTTTGATTCTTTAATAAAATTTTCCATCTTTATTCCACCTCTACCCACATAGGGCATCGGTGTATCAAGGGTGAGTACTTCATTCGATGGCAAAAGTTGACTTGATTTGTGAATTTTTTCGCCTTTATACCGAACCTGGCCTGCCAAAATACAAGCTTGAGCTTTTGTACGACTATCGACCAAGCCGCAAAGGACCAATAATTCATCTGCACGTATTTTTTTGCTCATCTGTTTACAGGGTGCCGATCATGGCAAATCGTTCAATTACCGAATAACTTATTTATAGATTTCCATAGAATTTTGTAAAAAAACTTGACCCAAGTGGGTTAAAGTGGCAAGAAATGGTGAGGAGTGGTAATTTATGCACGAATAAACAGAGCGAATGGAAAAAGAGACGACAACCTTCTTTGTAGGCGAGTTTACTCATGCTTTGGACAGCAAGGGGAGGGTTACTATTCCGTCAAAGTGGAGGATATCGGGAGACGAGAATACCTACCTGGCACTACCCAATCCCGGAGGTTATATAACTGTTTATCCACCCAAGATGGTAAGTCGGTTGGAGGAAAAAGTNGCAGAGGCAAGCCTCAGCGATGTAAGAGCTCAGGCACTCTTTATGGAATTATTTTCAAAAGCCCATTCATTTGGGTGCGACAAGCAAGGGCGAATCAATCTGAACGACAAGTTGTTGGCTCATGCAGGTATCAAGGGCAAGGCAGTCTTGGTGGGAAACTTCTCCGCTTTTGCTATTTGGTCTGTCGGGCGCTACGAAAAGCGGCCAGCCGAGGACCAGAGAAATATTTTCGATGCGATGAGGGAGTTGGGGTTATGATGCTTGGTAGCAAGTTTTGGACGACTTTTAGGGTGGTCGTCCTAAGAAGGGGATTTGACTCCGGGTGCCACCTCCTCCCTCGCGCTTCTTTTTTAATTAACGTCAATCTCGGGGGGGGTAGAAATGTATTGTGGTGCGGTTGAATTTGTATGTTCTCCAACAGCGGTGAAGCATATTCCCGTTCTGCTAGATGAATGCCTGGCTGCTCTTGAGCCTAGGCACGGTGGGTCGTTTGCTGACTTAACATTTGGTGGGGGAGGGCATTCCCGGGCAATTTTAGAGGCCAGTAGTGAGAATAATCTATTAGCGATGGATTGTGATCCGGATGCTAAGGATCGCTCGGAATCGTTTGTGCTTGAGTTTGATGATCGGTTTAATTTCTGCGATTCTTCATTCCGTGATCTTGATCAGTTTTCTTCGGCTGGTGAATTTGATGGCATTCTCATGGATTTAGGAATTTCATCTTTCCAATTAATGGAACCCCTTAAGGGTTTTTCCTTCAGATTGGATGCCCCGATTGACATGAGGTTAGACCCGAGGGTGGGTCAAAGTGCGGCTGAATTTCTAGAGACTGCCTCCTATGAAAGCCTAGTCAGGGCGGTAAGGGAATACGGGGAAGAGAAAAGGTGGAGGCGAGTAGTAGAAGCGATTATTCAGGCAAGAGGAACAGGCCTTCTGTCACGAACAATGAGTGCTGCTGAATTGGTAAGTAATGCGGTAGGTGGGAGGAATTTTCGACAGCGAATTCACCCAGCAACGAAGACTTTTCAGGGTATTCGGATTGCGATTAATGGCGAACTTGAAGCTTTGGCGGTTACTTTACCAAAAGCATTTAGAGCGTTAAAGGAAGGTGGCGTTCTGGCAGTAATTTCATTCCACTCTTTGGAAGATCGAATTGTTAAAAGATTTATGAGGAAAATGGCTGGTCGCCCAGAATCCAAATATGATGGGAGGGCTCAGCAAGATAGAATTGTTTGCGCAAAACTTAATGGGTCCAAAGCTATTTTCCCTGGTAAGGAAGAGGTCGAAAATAATCCGCGCAGTAGATCTGCGCGGTTGAGGTTTTTAACAAAACTAAAACAACCGGAACTGTAAGACTGATGAATCGGGTGTGGTGGATGTCTATAATACTTGCAGTTTCACTGTTCGGGAGCGGTGCTATCTCCATCGTTTGGTTACGTATGGAGATATCCGCAACCGCAAAAAAATGTGGAAATCTTGAGGATCAACGGGAGATGGTAGCTCGAGAACTTAGGGAACTCAGGGGGAGGAAATCAACAATGTTGAGACCTTCCGTACTTGCACAACTTGTGACGGGGAGATTAACCATCCCATCGGCAAGGAGAACGGTTCATGTCTCCGAACGAGAAATGTATTCCAATGGACAATCAGGTCTCGCAAGAAAAGATGAACTTCCCCAAAGAAAGTTTTCGGTAAGGCGTTAGAATGAAAAACGTCTTTATTTCCCCATATCGATTTTATTTTGTATTTTTGGCGATTCTTTTAACCTTTTGTACTCTTGGGGGAAGGCTTTTGCATCTACAGGTTTGGCAAAGCGACAAATACACAAACCTCGCTAGCAACGCCCGTAAGAATTTTATTCATGAAGAAGCAAGAAGAGGGGATATCGTCGATCGTAAAGGTAGTCTTCTTGCAACCACACGATCAGTAGTTGTTCTTGGGGTTGATCCACATTCATTTAAAGAAAAGGACAGTAACAAGTTAAAGCAGTTGGCAACTCTGTTGGATCTTGATTCAGAAAAAGTTGAAGAGTCAGTTCGGCGAAAATTTATACACTCCGGAAATGGTGTAACGGCAATGAAACCTATCAGATGGGTGAAATTGAAAGATGAGGTTGATGATTCTACCTACCGTAAAATTCAAAAACTTGAAATAGATGGAGTGTATGGAAATTATAAACACTCAAGATTATATCCAAATCAAAACTTTGCTTCACATGTCCTTGGCTATGTAAACAAGGAAGGCAAAGCATGTATGGGTATAGAACTGATGGCTGACTATTATTTGCGAGGTCAGGACGGATGGAGAGAAAGTGAAAGGGATGGAAGGCGTAGAGAAATGCCACAGTTTCGTTCGGTTGAATTTGATGCACGTGAAGGTGAGCGTGGAGTTGTCTATAGACCGAGTTGTACAGGAACGCGTTGAGCAGGAAGTGACTAGAATTATGGAGGAGTTTTCTCCTGTAAGTGTTTCAATTATTGTCAGTGAACCAAGAACTGGTGAAATCTTGGCTATGGCTAACGGACCAAGTTTTGATCCAAATCTATACAATGATGTACCTTTAGAGAATCACAGGAATCGCTGTTTGACAGACCTTTATGAGCCTGGGTCTACCTTTAAGATAATACCTGTAGGTGCGGCACTTAATGAGAAAATATTAAGAACCGAGGATATTATTGATTGTTCAGTTTCAACCTACCAAAAAGGAAAAAAGAGATTGAGACTACCCAAGGATCATCATCCTTTAGGAAAGATTTCCCTTCACCAAGTAGTTCAGAAGTCTAGCAATCGGGGTGCAGCTCAGGTTGGTTTGATGCTTGGGCTGAACGGCTTTATTCGTATTGCCGGGCATTTGGCTTTGGTGAGAGGACAAACCTAGGTTTACTCGGCGAGAGAAAAGGAACTCTACATAAACCTGGAAATTGGGATGGCTTGACCATTACACGTTTGCCAATGGGGCATGCAGTTTCTGTAACTCCCATGCAAGTGCATGGATCGATGTGTGCAGTTGCAAATGGTGGAATTATGATGCGACCGTCTTTGATAAGAAGGGTTTTCGATGAGGAATCTAAAACTGTAATTCCATTTAAACCAAGAGCAGTCAGGCGTGTAGTTGATGAGCAGGTTGCGGATGAACTTTCAGAAATGCTTGTTTCTGTAGTTGGTCCAGAAGGTACTGCGAGGTCGGCAATGATTCAAGGATTTCAAGTTGCGGGAAAAACAGGAACAACACAAAAAATTATCGATGGAAAATATTCTAACACCCATCATGTAGCTTCATTTTCAGGATTTTTTCCTGCGGATAATCCAAGAGCAGTAATCACTGTTGTTGTTGATGAACCCAAAATGAAAAAAGGTAGGCTGGGCTACGGCGGAAGCGTGGCTGGACCATCTTTTAAAAATATTGCATCCCGTTTAATTACCTATTTGGGGATTCAACCAAAACCAAAAGAATTATCCTTAATCAGAGAACAAAAACTAGGGTTATAAGTTGTTATGAAAAAGAGTGATCAAGAAATAAACTGTGTGGATAGCGTAAAGTCGAGAATTACAAGGCATCGAGAATTAAGTAGTCTAACAGACAAGGATTTTAGTACAGATAAAAAGTTTAAAAACCAGGTTATTAAATCGATAAGTTCAGACAGTAGGAGAGTTAATCCTGGAGCAGCTTTTTTTGCTATTCCTGGCAATAGAACAAATGGTGATCTTCACATCCAGGAAGCATTAAATAGGGGAGCTAANGTAATTGTTTCTCAATCTGATGAGGTAAGCGTCCCCCATGGTGTGGCACGCGTAAAGGTAGCAGATGCCCGTAAATCCATGGCAAAGTTCACCAAAAAGTTTTATGACTCACCAGATGAATCATTAAGCCTTATTGGGATAACTGGAACCAATGGAAAAACCACGGTAAGCACTTTAACACATCATCTATTAGAGGAGCCTGGTTGCCCGGTAGGTTTGATCGGAACGGTACAGTATAATTTGGGAGACAGAGATGTTCCTTCATTTAAGACAACTCCAGAAGCTACCGATCTATATCCCATGTTAAAAAGTATGCTTGCTGCAGGTTGCAGTAGTTCGGTGATGGAAATAAGTTCTCACGGAATTCATCAGTCAAGAGTTAATGGAATTTCTCTTGAAATTGCAGTTTTTACGAACCTTACAAGGGATCATCTTGATTACCATGGAAGTATGGAGCAGTACTACCAGGAAAAGCGAAAACTTTTCAATGGTATGAACGGGCCGTTACCTAAAGTAGCTGTTATCAATGGAGATTGCCCCTATGGGAAAAGACTTATTCAGGAACTTCCACCACAAGTACAGGTTTTAACTTTTGGATTTGAAGCAGGGAATCAATTTTGTGCGAAAAACCTTACCCTCGATGCCGAAGGTTCCAAGTTTGTAATGGAAAGCCCATTAGGAAACACCGTTGTGGCTAGTCCTTTAATTGGGCGTTACAATGTTTCAAATGTTTTAGCCTCTTTTGCTATCATGCATGCAATGGGAAAAAGCGTGGTTGAATCGATCCACAAATTAAGAAGTTTCAAGGGTGTATGTGGAAGGATGGAGAGTGTAGATAGGGGGCAACCTTACCGTGTTGTTGTTGATTATGCTCATACACCCGATGCACTTCGTAATGCATTAGAAATGCTCAGGGAATGTACTAAGGGGAAGGTCAGGGTAGTTTTCGGATGTGGTGGCGATAGAGACAAGGGGAAGCGACTTGAAATGACTAGGGTCGCTTGTGCTGCCGCAGATCAGGTCTGGGCGACTTCAGATAATCCACGTACGGAAAGCATCGATTCTATATTTAGCGATATGCAAAAAGGTGTATGTAAAGGATCTGAAGTTTATTTTGTTGAAGACCGACGAAGAGCCATTGATTTAGCTTTAGATGCTGCCAGCGTGGATGATTGTGTACTTATCGCAGGCAAGGGTCATGAAGCTTATCAAGAGGTTCAATACACAGCGATACCTTTTGATGATCGCTTAGTTGCGGGTGGTTTATTGGATGCAAAAGTTTTTGGAGGATAAATGTATCGTTTTGATCCAAATTCTTTAAGCCGTTGGAGTAATGGCAAATGGACTGATTCACCCAGCAATGGGGTAAACGGTTTTACTATTGATTCCCGAAAAGTTAGCTCGGGAGATATGTTTGTTGCAATTAAAGCAGATAGAGACGGGCATGATTTTATAGATCAGGCTACTAAGGAGGGAGCTGTTGCGGGACTGGTCGACCATCAAGTAGGTAATGCACAGTTACCCCAATTAGTTGTGGGTGATACCCTGTTATCGTTCCAGAGAATTGCCAAACTGCATAGAGCACAGTTTTCTGGAAAAGTGGTTGGAGTTACTGGCAGCTGTGGGAAGACATCCACGAAAGAAATTTTAAAAAAAATGTTGAACCAATCATTGTGTACGGAAGGGAACTTAAATAATTTCCTGGGAGTGCCACTGACCTTAACCCAAGTATGCGAGGGTGAGCACAAATTTGCTGTTGTAGAGGCTGGAATAAATCAAATGGGAGAAATGGAAGTTTTGACAGATATGATTTGTCCTGACCTTACCATTATTACTTCCATAGACCATTCTCATTTAGAGGGTTTGCAAACAATTGAAAATGTGGCCAATGAGAAAATAAGGCTATGGACACATGCAGCCGAAAAGTGCCTTGGTATTTTCCCTGAGGAATTAGTGCAGTACGAGAGTTTTAAAAAGGCTATCAGCGAAGAACGCCCACATATATTGATTAAAAAGGGTGGGCCGCAAGAGGAGGTTCAAGGCCCAAATCAGGTACTTTATAATATTTCAACTGAAACAAACGAGGGCGGGCATTCTAGCGTTCTAAATATTGAGCGTTTTGAGTGCCCTCCTCTTTGTATTCCTATCGAACCATTATCAGAAGGTTTGATAAGAAATATGGTTTTGGCATGCGTAGCTGCATGGAAACTTGGAGCTAGTGATAAAGAAATTTTTGAACGCCTACCCCAATACTGTCCCTCCGGCCTACGAGGATCCAACCTTGTAGGCCGGGGGCGTTCGTATCTAGTCGATTGTTATAACGCTAATCCAGCATCTATGAAGGATAGCATCCAGTATTTTAGCCGTAAGTTTAGAAATAAACCAAAGCTTCTAGTTCTTGGTGGTATGAATGAATTGGGCAATATGAGCCAAAAACTCCATTTCGAAACCGGCAAATCGATTGTCATGGATGAAACGGATCGAGCAATTTTAATTGGTGGTCATGCCCGCCAAATGGCTCAGGGGATGATTGATAGTGGAGCAAGGGTAGATCAACTTGTAGTCCTTGAAAATGCAGAGGATGGAAGGCCGTTAATTGAAGAGTTTAATGGACCAGTATTATTAAAAGGAAGTCGTTCGTTTCGCTTAGAGGAGTTAGTACCTAAATGGGCAGTTGAGGAAGATTCACAACAATTGGGTATGCTGTGCTGAGTTGGTTACAATTTAGTGAAGACCTTTGGGGGCCGCTTCGTTTATTTCAGTACATTTCTGTTCGTTCTTTGGGTGCTGGAATCACCGCCTTAATTATGGGCTTTTGGATTGGTCCATTTCTTATTCGAAAGCTTCGAAATATCGGGGCAAAACAGGCATTTCGTGGAAAAGATGAGGTTGGAGACTTGGCAGATTTACACTCAGATAAATCTCATACGCCTACCATGGGAGGTGCGCTTATTTTTATTTCGGTTTTGTGTAGTACCCTATTATGGGCGGAGCCAAATGTTTATGTTTGTACTGCTCTTATAACATATACTCTTTTGACCGGAGTTGGATTTGCGGATGATTATTTAAAAGTATCCAAGAAAAACAGTAAAGGCTTGCCTGGTAAATTTAAACTCCTGGGTCAGCTTGGAACTACAGCTGTGGCACTTTTTATCTTACTTGGTCCTTTTGCTAATGATTTAAGTGGAGTGGGTAATGAATCTCTGGGCAGCCTAGATAAAATGAGGGAATTTTGGATTCCTTTTGTGAGTTATCCTGATGGATTGGGTATTCCCATGATGTCCACTGTTACGCTCTTTATCTTCTTTCTGATCA
>JGI20157J14317_10004698_pt1 | contig 10442 bp, 7 predicted proteins | sample COG_07_FD_14317 | JGI IMG/M metagenome (IMG submission 14317)
CTCACGAACTACACAAATTGAGTTAAAAGTATCTTACAGTCAAGTTCCAGTAGATTTTGCTCCAACTTTTATAGCAAATAATCAAAATGATTTATTTAAATCTGAAACAGATACAGATTTAACTGGTCAAATTCAAGATGGAAAAGAAGCATTTAGTAATTCTATTTTTGAAAATATTATTGCCGAGCTAAAAACTCAAGCTCCACTTGCGTTTGATATTTCTGGAATTAATTTTGAATTTTACGGAAGTCAACGAGATGCTACACTTAGAGACAATAAAATCGACATTAGTGAATTAACCTACACTAATCAAACTGAAACACCTGATATTGTGACTGGAGATTTAACTAGTAATTATAATGTAATTGAAAATAGATGGGAACAAGAAATATGGGTTTATATTGAAAACACTAACTTAAGTATCATTCAGTCCAGTTGTGTTGGTCTTGAACATGTCACCACATTGTATGTTGAAAAAAGACCTGTTATTTATGATGTTTTAGATACAACTGGCACAAAGCCTAATGAAATACTATTGCTTTGTGATGAACAAATAACATTAGACAGATATTCAGTGTTTGATACCAGCACTTTGCAAAATTTACTGTTAGGAAATACTACTGATCCTTTAATTACACCTTATCAAGACATCTCAACATTCGATGTTGAATATACTTATTTAGATGATGACGGAATAACATCAGTCACAAGTAATACTCTTCCTGCAACAATTAATCTAACTAATCAAAAAATTAATGTAACTCTAACAAATACTGTTGGTGTAACAGCTCCATTTGTAAGTTCAAGTTCAGTGAGTTTTCAAGTCTTTCAAACTCCTACTCCATTTTCAGGAATTAAATTAGAAGAATGCGATGATGAGGAATCTGGAGCTAATGATGACTTGATCTCTGTGTTTAATATTGATTTAGATACCTTTAAAAATTCATTATTTTTAGATCCTACAGACACATCTAGTACGGCAGTTCAAGATTTTAATGACTTTGAGTTTAATTTTTCATTATACGATAATAATGATATTCTTCTAAGTGGCCCAGCAAATACTCTTGATCCAAAAATTTCTGCAAAAGACGGTTATTACATAATTTCTGAAATATCTAATCCGCTTAGTAATGAATTTGGATTATCATGTGACAGTTCTGTAAGAACTGATTTTATCGTAAATCCTTTGCCAAGTTTTGATATTGATGAAGAAATAATAGTTTGTTTAAATCCTCTTCCCGATAATCCGCTTGAAATAGGAACATACAATTGGAATGGAGGCAACGACCCTACAATCTATAATTATAGATGGTCAAGAGCTGATTTAAACGATACTCAAGATCCCGATTTCAGTGAAAACACCCAAACTATCAAAGTAGACAAGGGTGGAGTTTATACTGTAATTGTTGAAGATGTTATTACCTTTTGCACAAGATCTAAAAGCATTACAGTTACAGAATCTGAGATAGCTAAAATATCACTTGATGATATTACTGTTAAGGACTTAACAAACGACAATACAAACACAATTGAAATTGATACTCTAAATTTAGGAATAGGGGATTATGAGTTTTCGTTAGACGAAGCTTTCGGACCTTTTCAGGATGAACCTATTTTTGAATCTGTACAACCTGGAATTCACACAATATACATAAGAGATAAAAACAGCTACTATACTTACGACTATGGATGTGGAATAGCTCAAATTGATGTTTCGGTTGTGGGATACAAAAAATACTTTACACCTAACGGAGATGGAATAAATGAAACTTGGAAAATACTTGGAATCCGATCTGACTTCAACTCAGGAAGTAAAGTTTATATTTTCGATAGGTTTGGAAAGTTATTAAAAGAACTAGATCCGCTTAATAAAGGATGGGATGGAACATACTTAGGCAAACCTATGCCCGCAACTGACTATTGGTTTAGGACTTTTCTTGAGGACGGAAGAGAATTCAAAGGGCATTTTAGTNTAGTAAGAGGTAATTAATTAAATAAATTAATATTGTATCCTAGAGTTACTTGATGAAAGCCTCCAGTGCCTAGAATAATATTTCCTTGTTGATAGGAATAGTTATAAGAAAAGACAAAATCTTTATAAGAAACTCCAAAAATCGGAGTTATTAATTTGTAGGACTGTTTAGTTAATTTTTCACCATTTAAATATTGCGCTCCGTCAAAACTTTGTCTATACGATAATCCAAGCCATATATATCCGTAATTTAAGTTATAATAAGACTTTAAATTAAAATCAATTGCTTTTTCACTTGTTAATTTAGATCCTTGAAATAAAAAAGATGGTTCAAAAGAAAAAGGAGATTCAGTAAAAAACAAATATCCAAAAGAGGCTACATATTTAATAAAACTGGTATAATTTTTAGAAAAATCATAAACTTGATCACCATAAATATTTGAGGGTGAAAACAAAACGTTTTTAAGAGTTAAATGGGCAAAGTAATTGAAATTCACATAAGAAGCTCCCACATCCATGTTGAAATAACCAGAACTTTGGTTTATGTTAGATATTAGTGGGTCTTGTTGACCGATAATATTAAATTGATCAAAAGAAACTTGATCTAAAGAATTTTGAACTCCCCCTATACTTAGGCCAAATGATAATTGATTTATAGAGCCATAATTAAAAAGATTAGGTTCATTCATTCTAGCTCTGTTATCATTAAAATTTATATGATGAGCATACGTAACTGAAACTCCGGTTTGGGCATTGTAACCGTTTTCATCTTTAAAAATGATCATTCCAACACCACTTCTTTCATTTAATCTAGCGTCTGCTGAAAAGGTTTGTAGGTTTGGGGCATTAACTTGATCTAACCAATGTTTTCTTGAGGTCATTCTAAGTTTAATTCCTTCTAAATTAACTCCAGCCATTGAAGGATGAAGAAGATAATAGTTTTCCGTTAGGTAATCTGTATAAATAGGCAGTCCTTCTTGACTTTGAGATGTAGTAGATAATAAAACAGAAAATAAAAAAATTAAATTTTTAAAATAACTTCTCATTAAATTTTAATAAATTTTTTGTAAATATAAACAATATTAATGCCAGATGTGAACGAAAATTACATCTTAAAAATAATGAATTAATTTTTATATCTTGAAAGTCTTAAACCGTTTTTAAAATGAAAAAATATATTATTTTAATATTGATTTTAACTTTTTTTTCAAATCATTCTTTAAATAGNCAAAGTCCTGATACTAAAATTAAAACTGAAAAAAAAGACAGTATAAAACCAAAAAAGAAAAAAGCATTACTTCCTTTAAAACCAGAAAGAAAAATTACAATAAATACTGATGAGGGGACGTGGATGTCTTTAGACGTCAGCCCTGATGGAAATACTATAGCTTTTGATTTATTAGGAGATATTTATACTCTACCTNTTCAGGGTGGTAAAGCAAAAAGAATCACAAAAGGATTAGCATTTGATGCTCATCCAAAGTTTTCACCTGACGGAAAGANTTTGCTAATAGTTTCAGATAGATCAGGTGGACCTAATGCTTGGATATTAGATTTAGAAACAGGAGATTCCATCCAGGTTACTAAAGGAGATGATTTTTTTATGGAAACTGCCGAATGGACAAACGATGGTGAATATGTAATCAGTACAAAAGGAGGCAGAAATTCTAAACTCTATTTAAATCACAAAACTGGCGGTAAAGGGGTTGAATTAATTAAAAAACCTGCAAATTTAAAAGTTAGTGATGTTGCTGTTGGAAGAAACGACAGGTACATTTGGTTTGCTCGAAAATCTGGAGCATGGCAATATAATGCTGAGTTTCCTCAAATGTCAATTGCTCGATATGATAGAGAAACTGGAACAGTAGAAAATATTGTTAGTAGATATGGTTCTGCATTTTCACCTACTTTATCTAACGATGGAAATTGGTTAGTTTATGGTTCAAGATGGAATGATAAAACTGGTTTAATTGCTAGAGATTTAAATTCGGGTATTGAAAAATGGTTAGCTTATCCAATACAAAAAGATGATATTGAATCTCAAAACACTTTAGGTTCAATACCTGTTATGAGTTTCACACCAGATAGTAAGTTTTTAATTGCATCCTACGGAGGGAAAATCAACAAGCTTCCAATTGAAGGTGGAAATGCGATAAACATTCCGTTTGAAGTTAGTGAAGAGATTGATCTAGGTCCACAATTAAAATTTAATTACCCAATTGTAGATACTGACAATATACTTTCTAATCAAATTAGAAATCCAAAAGTGTCTCCAGATGGATCAAAATTAGCCTACACTTCTTTTAGTAAAATTTATATAAAAAATCTTCCTCACGGTGAACCTCAAAGATTAACTTCCTTAAATTATGGTGAAGGTATGCCAGTGTGGAGTCCAAGTGGAAATGAAATTGCTTTTGTCACATGGGACGAAAAAGATGGAGGTGCAATTTATAAAGCATCAATTACTAGTAAAAATAGAGTTCAAAAACTAACCAATGAAAATGGTGTTTATTCTTATCCCGTCTGGAATAATATTGGTGACAGATTAGTTTTTATAAAAGCTTCACACAATGATTTTGATAATTATGGCTCATTAGGAGTAGATTCAAAATTGATGTGGATTAGTTCAAAAGGAGGTGAAAATAATTTTATAGACAAAACTAATGGAAGGTCTAATCCACACTTTATAAAAAGTTCTGAAAGAATATTTTTATCAAGTCGATCTAATGGTTTAAGTTCAATTAGATGGGACGGAACAGATGAAAAAAAGATTTTAAAAGTTACTGGTATATCAGTTTATGGAACTCCAGGAAGAAAATCTCCGCCATCACCAGCAACTTACATCATAAAATCACCAAAAAAAGAAGAAGCATTAGCTGTAATCAACAATGATGTTTATGTTGTTACAATTCCATACTCTGGTTTAAAAGATTTATCTATTAACGTATCTAACACAGAAAACTCAAGTTTTCCAGCAAGAAAGCTAACTAAATTTGGAGGGGAGTTTGCGTCATGGGGGGCTAACGGAGATAATGTATATTTTTCACTTGGAAAATCACTTTTTAATTACAACATTCCTATCGCTAAAGCTGATGATCAAAAAATATTAAAGGACAAAAAAGATAACAATGAAAAAGAATCGGAGATAGACAAAAAAGATAAAGCAAAATCTTATCAAGCTGCTGAAGTTGAAATTAAAACTTACATAACTAAAAATAAAGTTGAAGGATTAATTCTTTTAAAAAATGCCAGAATAATAACTATGAATGGTAAAGAGGTTATTGAAAATGGTGCAGTTTTGATTAAAGACAATAGAATAGTCGAAGTTGGAGAAACTAATAAAATTCAAATAGAAGATTCTCAATTGACTAGTTTAAAAACTATTGATTTAAGTGGAAAGACAATAGTTCCGGGTTTTGTTGATACTCATGCTCATGTTAGAGTTTCTAGAAATATTCATAAAGCTGAAACGTGGTCGTTTGCAGCTAATTTAGCATATGGAGTAACAACAGTTAGAGATCCGCAAACTGGGACTACTGATATATTGTCATATGGTGATATGGTAGATGCTGGTTTAATGCATGGTCCTAGAATTTATTCAACTGGCCCTGGTGTAGGTTATTGGGGATATAATTTAAAAAGTTTAGATCAAACTAAAGATATTCTTAAGCAGTATTCTAAATACTACAATACTAAGACCATTAAAATGTATAGAACGGGAAACAGAAAACATAGACAATGGATTTTAATGGCTTCTAAAGAACAAAAACTTATGCCAACTACTGAGGGAGCGCTACACGTTAAATTAAATATTAATCAAATGTTAGATGGTTATCCTGGTCAAGAACATAACATTCCAATTTATCCTGTTTATAATGATTTAATTGAGATAATGGCAAAATCAAAAATGGCATATACTCCAACGTTATTAGTTTCTTATGGTGGTCCGTGGGCTGAGAATTACTACTATGCTACTGAAGATGTTCAAGGAGATACTAAATTAAACTACTTCACCCCCAAAGCACATTTAGATGCAAAATCAAGAAGAAGAAATGATGGGTGGTTTCATAAAGACGAGTACGTTTTCGAAGAACAGGGTAAATTCATAAAAGATTTAGTTGAAAAAGGCGGAATAGTTGGTGTTGGTTCTCACGGACAACTTCAAGGTCTTGGTTATCACTGGGAACTTTGGAGTATGCAAGCAGGAGGCCTTGATTTACACGATGCGCTAAGAGTAGCTACAATTATTGGAGCTGAAGCAATTGGCCTTGAAAATGATTTAGGAAGTATAGAAAAAGGGAAATTAGCAGATTTAGTTATACTAGATAAAAATCCTTTAGATAATATTAGAAATTCCAATTCAATAAGCATGGTAATGAAAGATGGAAGATTATATAATGCAGATAATTTAGACGAGATATATCCTAAACAAATAAAAGCTGAATTTAATTGGAAACAAATAACACCCATGAATTTACCTGGAACAGAACAATAAGTATTTTGAAAATATTAAAATATATATTAAAAATTATTAAATGGGGCATATTTGCCTTATTAGGTTTTACTTTGACGGTTTTCATATATTTTGAGATAAACGAGATTCCCATATACAATCCAAAAGTTGCCTACAAGTTTATTACAGGTAAAACCAATTACAAACAATATGAAAATTTAGCTGAAAAATTAGGCTATAAAAAAACAGATAAATTATTAATTCTACATGCTGATGATATTGGATTATCAAAATCTGTAAACCAAGCTAGTTTTAAAGCTTTGAAGGAGGGTTTAGTAAACTCTGGTAGTATTATGATGCCTTGTGATTTTATTAATGAAGTTGGTGAATTTGCTATTAATAATCCAAATATTGATTTAGGTCTTCATTTGACAGTAACCAGTGAGTGGAGAGATTATAAGTGGGGTGGTGTAGCAAATTCAAATGTGATTTCATCAATGTTAGATAAAAAAGGTAATCTTTTCGAAAACAAAAAAAAATTTACTTTAAATGCTAGCCCCAATGATTTAAAAAAAGAATTGCAAGCGCAGATTGATTTAGCAAAATCAATTGGTATTAAACCCACTCACATTGACAGTCATGAAGGGGCTTTATTTTTTGATCAAAGTATTTTTAAGACATATTTAGATATTGGAGAAGAAAATCAGCTTCCAGTTTTTGTTCCAAAGGAAGTCGCTGTGCACTTTGACAAAAGTTTTCCAAAGCCTGAAAACGTAGTGATAGTTGAAAACATGTATATGGCTCTGCCAAACTTAGAATTTAAAGATTGGAGTGATTATTATGTCAACGTAATCGAAAATTTAAAACCAGGACTTAATGAGATAATAGTTCATTTGGGTTATGACGATAAAGAAATGCAACAAATCACTATTGAGCATCCTAATTACGGATCAAAATGGAGAAACTTAGATATGGATGTAGTTTCAAGTGAAAGTTTCAAACAAGCAATTGAAAAGAACAATATCAAATTAGTTACTTGGAGAGAAATACAAAAGGTTATCTACTAAGATTATTTTAATTTATATCTGTAAGCTATTACTGCTGCTAAAGCAGAAGTCGTTGCCGATATAACATAAGGATAATCAATAAATGATAAATTGTTGTACATTAAATAAACTACTATCAAACTAACAACTGAAAGTATTGAAAAAACAATGAACAAAAACCATTTTAGTATTTTCATATTAATCTAAAAATACAATTAACAAATCTATTATGAAAAAATATTTATTAATTATTATAATGTTTATTAGCACATTCAATAATGCGCAATATAAACCATCAGAAGAAAATTTAGAAGCACGAGAATGGTTTCAAAATGCAAAATTTGGACTCTTTATTCACTGGGGAGTATATAGCGTTCTTGGAGATGGTGAATGGGTAATGAATAATCAGAATATTTCGATAAATGAATATGAAAAACTACCTAAATTTTTTAATCCTACAAAATATGATGCAGAAAAATGGGTATTAATGGCTAAAAACGCTGGAATGAAATACATTACCATTACTAGTAGACATCACGATGGTTTTTCAATGTTTGATTCAAAAGTATCAGATTATAATATAGTTAAAAAAACACCTTACGGTAAAGATGTCTTAAAGATGTTAGCTGAAGAATGTAAAAAACATGATATCAAGCTTTTCTTTTATTACTCACAACTTGACTGGAATAGAGACGATTACTTTCCAAGAGGAAGAACTGGTACTGGAATTGAAGGAAGAAGTGAAGGAAAATGGGAGGATTATATAGCTTTTATGAAAGCTCAGCTTACGGAATTGTTGACTAATTATGGAGAAATTGGAGGGATTTGGTTTGATGGACAATGGGATCAACACGAATGGGACGGAAAAAGATTTGGAAAAATAAAAGTTGATTTCAAATTAAAAGAAGTTTATGAATTAATACATGAACTTCAGCCTAAAGCATTAATAGGAAGCAACCATCATTTAGCTCCTAATGATGGAGAAGATTTTCAAATGTTCGAAAAAGATCTTCCTGGAAAAGGAACAAAAGATTTTGCAACATCCAAAAAAGATATTGGTGCACTTCCACTAGAAGTCTGTGAAACAATTAATGGTTCATGGGGATTTAATTTAAAGGATAGAAAACATAAATCAAATAAGGAGTTAATTCAATATTTAATAAAAGCTGCTGGGTATGGAAGTAACCTTCTTTTAAATGTTGGCCCGATGCCTAACGGAGAAATTCAAGACGAACATATTAAATCATTAGAAAACATTGGAGATTGGGTTAGTAAAAATGGAGAAACTATTTATGGAACAAGAAAAGGTCCAATAAACCCGAGTGATGAATTAGTTTCTACAAAAAAAGGAAATAAGATTTTTATACACTTATTAAATTTTAGAGAAAATGAGTTGGTAATTAATAATTTAAAAGAAAAAATAAAAAATATAACCTATTATAATTCAAAATTAAAGGCTGATTATACATTTAGAAAATCAATCCTTAAAATTAATTTAGATAAGAGTGAGATGAATGAAATAGATACGATTATAGAGATAACAGTAAAGGGTTAAATCTAAAAAATTATTGTCGTAGGTTCCCATGTTAAAGGGTTACTTAAAATATTATTGGAGGTGCTAACTATTTCCAATGATTTAGGATTAATCTTTATAAGAACACAATCCCTGTTTAAGTCTTTATAGTAAGGTGTCCAATCGCTTTTCCAATATTTCTTTTTTTGATCTAATTCATTTATAAGCTTAGCTGTTCCATTAATTGAGACATAACTTCCCCCATCTTGTGACTAAAATTTAAAGTAATACGGTTATCATTTCTTATGTGAGATACCTTTCTAGAGTTAGGATTTGTAACTAAATAAATTTCAAAATCATTATTATAAATATTAGGATCCATTAATCTAGATGTTGGCTTATTATTTGAATCAAGAGTAATAAAAACACACGAATGAGAGTCATTAATAATAGAATTAGCAATATCTATTATATTCTTTTTAGAATACTCTTGAGAAAAAGAACTTATTGAAATAACCATAAATAATATTACAATAAGATGAGATATGTAAGACTTAAAAAACATAAGATTTTAAATTAAATAGATTGGTTTTCACCTGATTATGCTCAAAAATATATAATTAAAACTAATAGTTGTCAACAGTTTTCAAAAATATATTATTTTTTCTTCTCTGTTGTGCCTCTACAAAAATTTAAATATAAAAATTTAAATTTTTATATAAATTTTGGATTTAATCTATTGATTATAAGTGTATTAACATAATATTTGTGTTTTGAATATTTATTTAATTTTATGGCTTCAAAAGCACAAATTAAAAAAGTAAAAAAAAGTAATTAACAAATTTATTCTCCAGAGAAGGAAAAATTTTTCCAGATAAGAATATTTTTTTATAGATTAGTATAAATTAATGTTTAACTTAAAAACTATACGATGGGATACAAACACACAAACACTAAAGGAAAAAGTTACTTTTTAAATTCTAAAGACGTAGAATTAAAAGGAGGTAGAAATCAAACTATTTATTATTTTTCAAAAGATGAAAGAGCAGAGTCATGTGACTTACCTGCTGGAAAGCAAGTTGTTGAGAGTCCAAAGACTGGTTTACCATTTGTAAAAGGAAAATAATCACTGATTATTAANCAAAAATTAAAAAGCCTACTTATAAATAAGTAGGCTTTTTTATGTTTTAAGAATTAGNGTAATTAAGGTTATTTAAATTTATACATTAATAATTTGAGATTAACTTGATTAATCATTTCTCTTGTTTTTGCTCCATTACTCCACATCATTCTATCCATAAAAGTAACTTCTTTCCAAAATTCCTCATTTTCTGAATCAGATAATTCTCTTCCCATCATATCTAATGTAACATGAGTAATTTCTTTATTACCATTTTCACTAGATGATAAAACTCGATTCAATTCCCACCACTTTCTAGATCCATTTAAAATACGTTT
>JGI20157J14317_10004702_pt1 | contig 10433 bp, 12 predicted proteins | sample COG_07_FD_14317 | JGI IMG/M metagenome (IMG submission 14317)
GAACATTATCATTGGGTGAAAAGTTACGGGTCATAGGTGCCATTACAATTCTATTATCTAGACTCAAACTTCCTAGTTTAAATGGCTGAAATAGGGAATTTCCTGAAGTCATAATTAATCATATCTCTGTCGTATTTAATTAACAGTCAAGTATTACTCATAATAAGGTGACTAACCCTATTATTTATTGACCACCAGTCTCTTTCTTAAAAATTCATAATTTCTATGGTTTTAAGCCATAACATAGATGGTTGCCATCGCCCCAATCAGCGCCGCCGACATGGCCACAATCACTCTTGGCGAACCCATGAGCAAATTAGCCGTAGCTGGAAAAGCCAAAGTCTTTGTCAACGAGGCTAGTTTGTCGGCATGATGGTCACTTCCAAAGGTTACTAAAAGAGTCTCTGCACAATCGCGGCGACTACGATAACGAACGATACCAGTGGAAGACCAATTATCAGCGTCGTCGCAGTTGAGGTTTTCAATATTCTTAGCAGCGGCGATGGCTACAAAAAATGGGTGGCCTGCTCGTCTGAACATTCCAGCCATAAATGTTTTGGTATATCTTTGGAGCAATTTGGACGATTCCCTTTTGGGGGATTTAAGCTCCAACAAATTAATCATAAACCATTCACGCCCATCATCTTTTTCCAAAAAATGCCGCAGATTCGCCAGATTATCAGTATTTACTCCTCTGGACTCAAATTGCTGCATGTAGGACTCCACCTCAGTCTGAGATAGCTTGCCTTTAGTGCCAGAATACCAAAGCCAAAACACTCCATAAAGCACAGCCATCACTATCCAAATTAGCATAATATCCAAACTAGAATCCTCTTTTTAATTAAGTGAGCACAGTTGTTAAACTATCAAATAGCAAGTCAGCCCCTCTGCGGTATCCCACGAACCATTGTCAGAAACTCCATCTTAGTCCCAGCTCTTCGATGCTCACTGAGTACTTGATAATCCTCATCGGCCCACCAGTCATTTGCTGCCTGTTCAGACGGAAAACTAAAAATTATCATGCGCCCTGATCTCGGGGAAATACCCTCCATTGCAGTGGGATTGTCGTCAAAAGTAACAAACTGACCCCCATAACGTTTCAAAAGCGGGAAAAATCCTTTCTCGTACTTTCGATACTCCTCTGAATCAGTTACTTTGAGATTCACTACCATGTATACCGGCACATCAGACATCTAAATACCCTCTTTTGGTTTTTCTCTTAAATTGTTTTTAGCCACTCCGCCACAGCTATTCCGATTTCCGCTGGAGAATCCTCCTGAATAAAATGTGTCCCCGCAACTGTCACTTCTTTTTGATTGGGCCAGGTGCGACAAAATTTTAGCGCTTTGCCCGTTAAAATTGACCCGGGGGCTGCATTGATAAAAAGCTTGGGCAATTCCTGGTTACTTGCCATCCATTCACCATAACTGGCTACCAAATCAACCATGTGAGGTGGCTCTCCATCGATTGGAATTTGGCGAGGCCAGTTTAATGTTGGCTGTCGATCAGCTACCCTGATAAACGGCTTACGGTATTGATTCATCTCCTCCTCGCCCATCTGCCGTATCACTGAACTTGGTAGTACAGCTTCAACAAACATATTGCGCTGCAAGACCAAGTCTTCCCCTTATCTGAACGGAAGCCCTTAAAAATACCACGCGCTGACTCAGGCCAGTCATCCCAGGTTACCGGGCAGACTATGGCTTCCATATAGGCAATACCCTTGACGGCCTCAGGGTGGTGCTTTGCCCAGTGAAACCCAAGAGCACTCCCCCAGTCGTGAATTACTAAGGTTACATCTTCAGTAATATTGAGTTCCTCGAGTAATCCAGCCAAGTACTCATAGGAAATCTCAAATGAGTAGCGCTCAGGTCCCTCGCTATCAGGAAGCTTCTCAGAGTCGCCATGGCCAATTAAGTCTGGGACTATCACTCGTCCAATGCCCTCAAGATGAGGAATAACATTCCTCCATAAATAAGAAGAAGTTGGATTGCCATGGAGCAGGACAATAGGCGCGCCGTCACCGACATCGATATAAGCAATACTTTTGCCTTTGATGCTTTTAAAACACTTGCCATAGGGCATTGACGCTGAAATCATTGGCTTCCCTTTGCACTAATAAAGAATTAATTATCTTGTTAATTCAAAATACAGGGCCATAATACTATATTTACATTATGGCATGGTCAATGCCATAATTAAATTTTGCTGCTTGCGTGTATTACGCAGTTGATGTGATCGAGTTATTGAACTTTCCAAGCGAGAAGAAAATAGAGGTGCGCAATGAAGATTTTTTACAGCGTCGTGCTTATTACCTACCTGGGATGGTTTACATGGTACGGAGGCTCTGGCCAACCTGTATCCCCAAATGAAGCAGCGGCTTACAGAGCAGAATTACAAGCTAACGCGAAGAGCCGAGATCGAGATTTTTCTGACCCTATTAAATACATGGATCGATTAATTAAAGATGATGATGGCAATGAATTCATCATGGTCAATCTCATTCGCTATCGAGAAAAAGCCCAGTATCCGGCTACATCTCCATGGGCCAATGAAACTGACCCTATGTTAGCAGATAACAGATATGGTGCTGGTGTAGTACCACTGCTCCTGAAGAGAGGAAGCTTGCCAATTTTTATCTCGACAGTAGCTGGAGAATTTATTAACGAGACTAGTCAAGAAGAATGGGACACCGTCGCAATGGTGCGTTATCGAAGTGTTCGTGACATGGTCGAGATGATAATAGAGATGAGCGCCACAGATCTTGCTGACCATAAATGGGCTGCTATTGAACAAACACATGTATTTCCGGTAAAACCTAAAATAAACCTCGCATCACTTAGATTAATAGTTGGAATATGCCTACTTTTGTTTGCTGTGGCGGTCTCCTACCTTGTAAAGTTATTAAGATCAAAAAATTAAAATATTGATCTGCCAGTAAATTTCAACACTAAAATGAAAAGGATAAATCATGAAAACTAGAATTACCGAAATGCTCGGGATAGAGCATCCAATCATACAAGGCGGAATGCACCATGTGGGTCTGGCAGAGTTAGCCGCTGCTGTGTCTAACGCTGGTGGCTTGGGTATTATTACTGGGCTTACTCAGGGAACACCGGAAAAACTGGCTAATGAGATCGCTAGATGCCGAGAAATGACTGATCAAGCCTTTTGGCGTTAATCTAACCTTTTTACCCTCGCTGACTCCTCCTGATTATCCGGGTCTTATCCGAGCCATCATTGATGGCGGTGTTAAGGTAGTTGAAACAGCCGGTAACAATCCCGCGCAATGGCTACCGATTCTAAAAGAAAACAATATAAAAGTGATTCATAAGTGCACCTCTGTTCGTCATGCCCTAAAAGCTGAATCAATTGGCTGCGATGCAGTATCAGTGGACGGCTTTGAGTGCGGCGGCCACCCTGGAGAGGATGATGTACCAAATTTTATATTGCTTCCAAGAGCTGCTGATGAACTCACCATCCCTTTTGTTTCATCCGGCGGAATGGCTGATGGTCGAAGCTTAGTTGCTTCACTTGCCATGGGTGCTGAGGGCATGAATATGGGAACTCGCTTCATAGTAACCGAGGAGGCGCCTGTACATGAGAATGTAAAGCAGGCGATTATCGAGGCCAGTGAGTTAGATACTCGTTTAGTTATGCGCCCCTTACGCAACACTGAGCGGGTACTTAAAAACTCAGCCGTGGAGCGTTTACTGGAAAAAGAAGCGGCACTTGGGACTGACATCAAGTTTGAAGATATTGCCGAAGAGGTTGCGGGTGTTTATCCAAAGATCATGAAGACCGGCACCATGGACGCAGGTGCATGGTCATGCGGCATGGTTGCTGGTCTAATCAGCGACAAGCCAACCGTTAAGCAACTCATCGACAATATAATGGCTGAAGCCAATACAATTATTAATCAACGCCTAACAGGCCTGTAAATCAAACTGGAGTAATAATACAAATGGCTACAAATCTTTTTAATCTGACGGGAAAAATTGCACTAGTTACTGGAGCAAGCAGAGGCATAGGCGAGTCAATTGCCAAACTATTGGCAGAGCAGGGAGCTCACGTTATTGTGTCGAGCCGCAAACTGATGATTGCCAGTTAGTTGCTGACGCTATTATCTCAGACGGCGGCAGCGCTGAAGCCGTGGCATGTCATGTTGGCAATATGGATGACATAAGCAACTGTTTTGCTCACATAAAACAAGCCCATGGCAAGCTAGATATTCTAATTAATAATGCGGCAACTAACCCTTATTTTGGGGATATTCTTGACACTGATCTGGGTGCTTATACAAAAACTGTCGACGTTAATATTCGCGGTTACTTTTTCATGTGCATTGAAGGTGGCAAACTTATGCGTGATAACGGCGGTGGTAGCATTGTTAATACCGCTTCAATTAATGCCCTAAAGCCTGGCCCAATGCAGGGGATTTATTCTATCTCTAAAGCCGCTGTCGTCAATATGACACAAGCCTTTGCAAAGGAGTGTGGTCGTCACAATATCAGAGTCAATGCCCTACTCCCAGGACTGACAAAAACGAAATTTGCCGGTGCCCTATTCTCTAATGAAGAGATGTACAAGAATGCTATTAAGACCATCCCACTGCATAGACATGCTGTTCCTGATGAGATGGCAGGTACAGTGCTATACTTGGCGTCAGAGGCGTCTAGCTATACCACTGGCGAATGTATCGTAGTCGATGGTGGATTTACGCTTTAAATGTATTGGCAAGGTTTTCGACAAAAAGGCTCCTACAGGAGCCTTTTTATTTTGTGGATCAAGCCGCCAGCTATAGCCAAACTTCCAAATTGTCAACTTGGGCCAACCGTTGCTTTAATTTAATGTTTAACAGTTCTTTAAGCCCGCATTGCTCAAGTAACTCACTCACCGAGAGTTTGTCTGACTCAGAAAATTTTAGATATTCATCTTGAACTTTTTGAAGCATAAAAAATCGATACGGTTGTGCACCGGCGGCTATTATTTCACCTCGCACCGTAAATTCGGCCATACTTTCATTCTTGCCTAAAAACCGAGACGCGCTAGTACCCTGGGACGGCTGGTTATCAGCTAGCCAATGATTAATTGACAGCGCCGCGGCCTGAGTTTCTGGGACTAGATCTTCTGCGAGAATACTTAAAACCCTCACCAACGTTTCAGGTATCTCATCCTGCTCAAGATAACCATGTCCGGCTTCGAAAAACTCAGCTGTATCGGATTCTGCGCGATTCATTCTCTCAACCCAGCGATAAACATGGATAGCTTCGCGCTGCATAAGAGCCAAGGGCTTCGGATCTCTGCCTAAATGAGCAAACATCGGAGCCATTAAACCGAAGTCCCCTATGCAAGGCTTCCAGCCTAGAAGGTAGGGCACAGCAGAAAAATGCTGGTTAAGAGCTTGAAGAAAATCCATATACAGCTCTTCAATAAAGTTATGATTGGTATCTGAGACTCCAAATATGCGACCAGCAAATCGCATTCTGCCCATCATGTAATCGGTCTTTTCTTGACGGTTGGGCCCTGCGCGTTGAGCGTTAAAAAAGTGATAATTTAAAAATTCAAGATTTTCCTCTGGAAAGTTCCAACGATAATGCATTGCTGGTCTTAAAAGACCCTCACAGCCAATTAGGTCAAACAAATGACTTAAGGTCTGTTGCCTAGCACCCGCTGGCACACAAGGACGGCCGTTAGCTAACTCAAAGTGCTCAATAATAGCAGCGCCATCACGGATGACCTCGCCTGAAGTAGTCTTTAAAACAGGAATAGTCGCAAGTTTTGCTTTGGGTACTATGTCAGCTTTAAAGCTCTCATGGCCACAGGAAAGTTCGTTGAAAGGGATTCTATTTTTGATCAGGTAAGATCTTGCGCGTCCGGTATACAGAGAGTGTGGAATCCCATATAAAATGTGCTTTTCTACCATTTTTTTACCCTAAATATCATTATTTAGCCTAACCCTTTGATATGATGCTGAGGAGGCAAAAGTATAAGAATTATTATGACATGTGTACTGCCATTATGTTAGCCTTTGTCTTAGTAATAGTTTTAAAACACCTGCCCTTATTGTAAAAATAAAAGAGGATTTTATGTCGGATGTGAACACGCTTGACGAAAAAGTACTGGCCGAATATCTCAGCCAACACATGGAAGGTTTCGAAGGGCCTTTAAAGGCTACAAAATTTTCTGGTGGGCAATCCAACCCCACATTCAAAATCGATACCCCTTCAGGTAGTTATGTATTGCGACGACAACCTCCAGGTAAATTACTCAAGTCTGCCCATGCGGTTGATCGAGAATATCGTGTCATTAGCGCGTTAGCTGACACCGAGGTTCCAGTGCCTCAAGCAAACCATCTGTGCGAAGACTCAGACATTATAGGCTCCATGTTTTATTTAATGGAGCATTGCGATGGTAATGTCCACTGGGCTGCGAAACTTGGAGAAGCCTCTGACAATCATCACCGCAGTCACATGTATGATGAGATGAATCGAGTTCTTGCTGCCATTCATTCCGTTGATGTTGATAAAGTGGGTCTGTCGGACTATGGACGACCCGGCAATTACTATGATCGTCAATTCAATCGCTGGTCGAGCCAATATCGGGCCTCGGAGATGATTGATATCCCGGAGATGAATGATCTCATCGACTGGCTGTCGGCAAACATCCCTGAAGACGACGGCAAAGTGGCTCTGGTACATGGAGACTATCGCCTTGATAATCTTATGTTTGATAAAGCTGATCAAAAAATCATCGCCGTTTTAGACTGGGAGTTATCTACTTTAGGACACCCCTATGCAGATCTTGCTTACCAGTGCATGGGCCTTCGACTTCCCTATCGCGAGATAAAGAATGTTATGTCCGGCCTCGGCGGAATAGACTCACAAAGTTTAGGAATACCCTCAGAAAGGGACTATGTGGCCAGCTATTGTAGGCGTATGGGTATTGATGGCATAAATAACTGGGGGTTTTATCTTGCTTTCAGTTGCTTCAGGCTAGCAGCTATTACACAGGGAGTGGCGAAACGCGGCGCTGATGGTAACGCCTCGAGTAAGGCCGCTCTTGGTTATCAGGCAATGGTTCAGCCATTAGCTGTTATGGGTCTTGAGAGCATTACAAGTGAAGCTTGAAGTATGAAGATGATCTACTTGGTGGGAGCGGTTATTACCCTAATAGTGGTTGTGGCCCTGTCAGGGCCCCGAGTAGATATGAATATTTCATTAAATGAAATAGAACTTCCAAGTAATCTAGATCTTTATTTGTCTGAATCGGAATCTCGATTTAAAGATATTACCGAGGGTACAGAAAAGAAGATCATTTGGGACGGAGTACCTGGAGCAAAAACAGATGTTTCTATTGTATTTATTCATGGGTTTTCAGCCACTCGACAAGAATTAGCACCACTGGCTGATATCATCGCAAGCTCTCTACATGCCAACTTGTTTTATACCCGCTTAGCCGGTCACGGTCGAGGTGGCGCCGGCATGATTGATGGTACAGTTAATGGTTGGGCTAATGACGCTAACGAAGCGCTCGAAATAGGTCGCAGACTCGGCAACAAGGTTGTTTTAATCGGCACCTCTACAGGGTCTACACTGATCACTTGGCTTTCTTTGCAGCCAAGCAACAAGGATGTGCAGGCAATGATTCTTTTGTCGCCAAATTTTCATCCTGCAAACTCAAATATGAGCATTCTTTTATGGCCTTGGGGCGAAAAAATCGCCGAAATGCTAATTGGTAAAACGCGCCATTGGGAATCAAATAACCCTTTGCATGAAAAATATTGGGCGAATGACTATTCCACCGCCGCTATGTTACCCATGATGGGCCTGGTTAAAATTGTTAATGATGCAGATCTTGATGAGATCTCCACTCCCACACTCATGGTTTATTCCTCTAAAGATAAGACAATTAGCGTACCGGCCCTCATTAAAGCTTTTCGTCGTTTTGGCTCAATAGACAAACAGATCATTGAGTTCAATGATACTGAAGATCCGGACTCTCACGCCTTAGCAGGTGATCTTCTATCGCCCACCTCGACAAAAGCTCTTGCCAACCAAGTAACAGCCTTCGTTAAGCGTATACCTATGTAAAAACATCTACATTTAGCAGCTAGCCCATTAAGTCAATAGCTAAACGTAGTAGCTGCGTTTCCCCTAACATAGCGAAGCCTGTAGCAAAAATGTGCATTGCAAGTTGACCCCTTTGAACAGTTTTTTATCAGATGCGATTAGGCTACACTGAATACCAAATTTCGATACTTTGGAGTCCTTTTGCAATTAACTACTTCATCCACTCTTAGGAGTTACAGTCAGCTTGCGCTCATTGTTATTGCTGCAGGTGCTATTTACCCTCTTCTCTATTTGCGGCAAAATTTTGAGCTTTCAATATTAGAGTCATTTAACATTACCCAAACACAATTGCGCTATTGCAGTTCGATGCTTGGCCTTATTTTTGTCATTACTTATGTTCCTAGTGGTTGGCTAGCCGATCGCTTTTCGTCCCGCAAACTACTTTCTCTTTCGTTACTAGCCACTGGATTACTAGGAATTTGGTTCTCAACCATGCCTTCATATGATGCATTGCTCGTCATCTATGGTGCTTGGGGTATAGCGACTGGATTAACCTTCTGGTCAGCACACATTAAGTTAGTAGCCATGCTCGCACGGGCAGATCAACAGGGTCGTTTTTTTGGCATCTTGGATGGTGGTCGAGGGCTAGTTGAAGCACTTTTAGCAACCGTTGCTGTCGCAATCTTTGCCTATGTATTGAGTCAGAGTAGCGGGACAACAAGCCTTGCTCTCAAACAGGTTATTTACCTCTACGTTGGCGTTTTGCTGGTGGTATCCCCTCTCGTATATTGGCTCCTTGACGATTTCGAAGAAGAATCTGAAGCAGAAGAAACGGCAAGTACAAGACCATTTATAGAGGACTTAATGGACGTACTTAGGCGTCGTGAAATTTGGCTTTGCGCCCTGTGTATCGTCTGTGGGTATCAATTATTTTATGCTACATACTCCTTCTCAGCCTATCTACAACAGAATTTCGGACTTACTGCCGTGGCGGTTGGCACGATAACCGTGGCTAAGCTGTGGATGAGACCCATAGGTGGCATTGCTGCTGGCTTCATAGGCGACTGGTCGAATCCGGAAAAGGTACTTTCTATACTGTTGGTNCTTGCCTCAATATCACTTTCGATGATGGCTTTTTTGCCTACCACATCTGCGACTTTTATGATGGTTGCTCTNGTACTACTTATCGGTTTGCTTACCTANGGTGTCCGAGGCTTGTACTGGGCTACATTGGGCGGATGTAACGTCCCCAACAAAATTAAGGGNTTAGCCATCGGCATGATCTCAATGATCGGATACTTCCCAGAATGGTATTTACCACTTATTAGCGCCCCACTGTTAGAGCAATATCCCGGTGGCCTTGGTTATAAGATTTACTATTTAATTATCTCTGCCTGTGGCCTTTTTGGTGCGTATGGGGCCTACTTATTATCTAAACCAAACAAAAATGACCCATAAAAATAAAACGGTTTCTAGCGAGCAAATCCCCGCAAGATACAGAGCCTCTCGTCCAAGATTAGTACAATTAATTGGAAAGTGGTTTCTTAGAGCCTTTAATTGGAAAGTTGAAGGATCATTACCTGAAATATCGGATAATCAGAACATCATCATCATTGTCGGTCCACACACCTCTAACTGGGATGGCGTTTTCGGTTTTGCTGCGATTTTGGGGCTGGATGCAAAGATCTCCTTTTTTGGCAAGCATAGCCTGTTCAATAAACCTATTTTAGGAAAGTTTTTAATCTACATGGGTGGTATCCCAGTTGATAAGAGCAAGCCAGGTATTGGCCTGACAGATATTGCTATAGATAATATGTCTAAACTTAATGGCTCTTTACTTGCTATGTCTCCTGAAGGAACACGAGCGAAGACTGAGAGGCTAAAATCAGGTTTCCTTAGGATAGCTCACGCAGTACAGGGTAAGGTGTTCCTTGCAGCATTTGACTTCGAAAACAAAAGAATACTGCTAGATTCCTTCTTAGATATCTCAGATGATCATGAGCGCGACATCGCCTGGGTACAAAGTTATTACACAAACTTTAAAGGCAAGTGCCCCGAGAACTATTAAACCCCCTGCACGATTATTCATAGCTTAATCTAGAGAATAACATAAATTTCTTGACAAAAACCAGTTTGCAATACAAACTAGTTTTACATTTATTCATATAAGGGAATATCATGACATCTCAACAAGCTATCGAAGACATTAATTATGCTACTGGCATTGCCAAATCGGCAAAAGAAAGCCCCCTAGTAGGTGGGCCGTTTGGATTAATGTGGGGAGTCCTACTCTCAACTACTTTATGCTCACACTGGGCAATAGTCACTGGACAGATCGCCGCGCAGGCTCCGGCACTCGGT
>JGI20157J14317_10004709_pt1 | contig 10425 bp, 8 predicted proteins | sample COG_07_FD_14317 | JGI IMG/M metagenome (IMG submission 14317)
CAGCGTCTCATTTCACTCGGAGACATCACGCATCGCTTGGTCTCCGAATAGTTGCCGATCCCTGGCTTCTAAAGCTCGCCTCGTGCCGGCTTTAGCGGCCGGCCACCAGATCCTCTGTGAACCAAAATTCTAACGCCTTAAGCAAAGCCTGCCAAGTCAAGCCCGCCAGCCTTCGTCTTGCTTTGCTTAAGGCTAAACGTTCCGAGAAGTCGTTTCAGTCAAGGATTAACAAACCGTTTCGGCTTGAAATCACAACAGTGGACCCCCACCGTCTGAAGNATTGGATAACCCATAAACCAACGGAACATTTTACATCCGATGCGGTCTATAGATCGCGCTTAGGTTAACCTTAGCAACCACACCTTAGAATCCTTAAAACGAGTTACCTGCTATGAATCATCTCGCACCGATCCAAGTCCTTAGACAACATCTTTCAGAGCAGATTGTGGGTCAACGCCTCTTGGTCGACCGACTGCTGATGGCCTTACTGGCAGATGGCCATCTCTGGTCGAGGGCGCACCCGGGCTGGCAAAAACAAAAGCCATCAAAACCTTGGCAAATTGCATTGAGGGCTCGTTCCAGCGCATCCAATTTACGCCTGATCTACTGCCATCTGACGTAACCGGAACCGAGATTTACCGCGTTCAAGAGGGGACCTTCGTTTTCCAAGAAGGTCCAATTTTCAATCACTTAGTGCTCGCCGATGAAATCAACCGGGCGCCAGCGAAAGTTCAGTCGGCGCTTCTAGAGGCCATGGGCGAGCGTCAAATCAGCAATGGCAACAACACTATGGCCCTGCCCGAGCTTTTTCTGGTCATGGCCACGCAAAATCCGATAGAGCAAGAAGGCACCTATCCGTTACCGGAAGCCCAACTGGATCGGTTCCTCATGCATGTCTTGGTCGACTACCCAGATGCCGATGCCGAACACAGCATTTTGCGCATCGTCCGCCATGAGCAGCGCGCCAAACAACAATCCGCGCCAGTCGCCCAAAGCCTTGTCACCCAAGCCCAGATTTTCGCTGCCCGGCAGGAAGTACTCGATTTACATATGGAGACTGTCGTCGAAAACTACATCGTCGAGTTGGTTATGGCGACTCGCAACCCGAAGGCCGTCGATCCAGAACTCGCTGATTGGTTAGAATATGGCGCATCTCCTCGAGGCACCATCGCGCTTGATATCTGCGCGCGCAGCCATGCCTATTTGCAAGGCAAAGCGTTTGTCACACCTGACGACGTTCAAGCGGTTGCCTTTGACGCGCTGCGACACCGTTTGGTTTTGAGCTTTGAAGCAGAGGCCGCAGGCGTGACGACAGACGACGTTATCGAGCGCCTGTTATCGCGTGTTGCAACGGTCTAGTCGGATGCACGAGACCGCACAATCAAACGTGCTTGCCGGCACCGGCGCCTATGCGACGCTGGCGGATCTCATTGCCTTGCGCCACAAAGCGCATCGTTTAGCGTTACCTCGAAATCAAACCGCCACCAACCCAATGACCGGCCAGCTACGCTCAAAGCATCAGGGCCGCGGGATGGACTTCAGTGAAGTCAGACTGTACCAAGCCGGTGATGACATTCGCAGCATCGATTGGAAAGTGACGGCAAGAACCTCTAAGACCCACACCAAAGTCTTTCAAGAAGAACGAGAACGGCCCGTATTGATTTTATTGGATCAAGGACCGAGTCTCTATTTTGGCTCGCAAGTACGGTTTAAATCCGTGGCGGCCGTGCGCCTAGCCGCGCTTCTGGGCTGGGCGGCGCTCGACCAAGGTGACCGAGTTGGCGGCATCGTTTTTAACGATCAAACACATCTCGAGACCCGACCCAGACGAAGCAGAAAGTCGCTCCTCAGACTGATCCATGACAGCCTCTCGTTTAATCAGAGCCTGGGTGAAACACGCACCAGAAGCCAGCGCAATCAATTTTCCGACATGATCCAAGCAGCACAAAGAACCAGCCGACACGGCAGCCTCATTTTCATCATCAGCGACTTTTCAAGCTTTGACGACGAGATTGAAACCCGGCTCAAACAACTTGGTCGGCACAATGACCTTCATGGCGTCCAGATCGTTGACCCACTCGATCGAGCATTGCCAGCGCCCGGTCGGTACAGCATCACCGATGGGGCCGGGATACAAGAGATCGATACCCGTTCACGGCAGGCTAGAGCCCGCCATACGGCAGAGTTTGAAGGCAGATCGCGCCAAGTCCAGCGCGGCTTTCAAAAAGTCCAAGGGCGGTTTACCCAAATCGCAGCTTTTGAGCAACCCGATGATTACCTGCCGCAATTTTTTGATCAAAGAGGTCAGCTTTAATGCTGGCTTCAGCGGCTCCCACCACCCTACCGCAAGCGGCGCCTGGCATCGTGCCTCGCGCTGCGAGTGAAGATCCCCTGGCGCAGCTTCGGGATCTTCATCTGCCCCAAGCGGTGGCCGACTGGCCACCGGCACTGGGCTGGTGGTTGCTTGCTGGACTTGTTTTATTCGGGCTTGTTTGGTTCATGCGAGCCCTTTATCGGCGCTACCAAAGCAATGCCTATCGCCGCTTTGCGCAACGCGAGCTTACCGCCATTGTAGCCGAGCACGCGACAACCCAGGACGCAAGGCGCGCCCTAAGCGCATTACAATTCTTGATGAAACGCGTGGCCATGACGGCCTTTAATCGAGCCGAGGTTGCCGCCCTCACCGGGGTAGCCTGGACCCAGTTCCTGGATGCGACCAGTACAACCAGCCAGTTTTCTCTTGGCCCGGGCGAGCTGCTGATCGATGGTCCCTACGAGGCGACACAGGATCACTCGAGCCAGGAACTCACCGCGCTGTTTTCGCTCTGCGCTGAGTGGCTCAAAAATCATTCAAGGGCGAGCGTGGTTGCAACACCCACTGCCAGCGAGCAAACCCTATGATTGAATTTGGCTGGCCTTGGTTTTTTTATCTAGCACCTCTACCGCTGCTCGCCTGGCTACTGCCGCGGGCCAATCGGCAAGAAGCAGCGCTAAGAACGCCGAGCTTTAATCGCTTAAAAAGTTTGGCTGCCGAATTAGAACCCAGATCAAGCCGACTGCTTTGGCGAAGCCTTGTGCTGCTGCTTTGGCTTGCCATTATTATCGCCGGGAGTCAGCCCAAATGGGTTGGGGACGCAATTACCCTGCCAAGCAGCGGCCGAGACCTTTTGCTCGCCGTGGATATCTCTGGTTCGATGGGTACTGAAGACATGAGTTTAAGCGGCCAAATGGTCACCCGCCTTGCCGCGGTCAAAGCCGTGGTCGGCGAATTTGTCGAACGAAGGCGTGGCGACCGCTTAGGCCTCATATTGTTTGGCAGCCAGGCCTATTTACAAGCGCCGCTCACCTTCGACCGAAACACCATCAACACCTTACTGACCGAGACACCGCTCGGTATTGCCGGTGGCAAAACTGCAATTGGCGACGCCATCGGCTTGTCTGTAAAACGACTGCTGGACCGGCCCGCGGCCAATCGCGTGCTCATCCTCCTGACCGACGGCGTCAACAATGTGGGTGAGGTATCGCCCATCCAAGCGGCAAAACTTGCAGCGCAGGAAGGCATCACCATTTACACCATTGGATTTGGCGCAGATCAGATGGAAGTCTCTGGCCTTTTGTTTAATCGCACGGTGAACCCATCAGCCGAACTCGACACCGAAACGCTAACAGAAATTGCAGATCTTACCGGCGGACTCTATCAAAGAGCGCGCTCAACGCAGGAACTCGCAAGCATTTATCTCGCCCTCGACGAACTCGAGCCCATTGAAGTTGATCAAGAAACCTATCGGCCCGAAAAATCATTATTTTTCTGGCCACTGGGCAGCGCCCTCCTCTTAAGTCTATTCATTGCTGGTTTTTGGCTACTCAAAACCACCTTAGCTGAGCGCACCTTCACGCCAAGGGATAATGCGAAGGTGACCCCATGAGTTGGATTGCAAACTTTCACTTCATCCGGCCTGAATGGCTGTTGGCCTTAATACCCGCCGTTGTGATCGCGGTCCTTCTCTTCAGGCGTTATCAACGATCCACAGCCTGGGCGGACACCATCGATCCTGAGCTCATGCCCTTTCTGCTGGTTCAGCCAACAAAGAAACCGAGCGTTAATCCACTACCGATCCTGCTGCTCGCTTGGGTGGTATCAATCCTTGCGGTTGCGGGGCCAACCACTCAGAAAATACCCCAGCCCATTTTAGAGCGCGAAGATGCTTTGGTTATCGTTTTAGATTTGACCTGGTCCATGTACGCCTCGGACGTCACACCAAGCCGGCTGGTAAACGCTAAACGCAAAATTACCGACCTGCTGATGGCCCGAAACGAGGGTATGACGGGACTGATTGTGTTTGCCGGAGATGCGCACGCGGTATCCCCGCTCACCGATGACAACAAAACCATCCTCGCGCTGTTATCAACCCTCGGCCCCGAAATGATGCCGGCGCCGGGCTCCGCACTCGCCCCCGCGTTAACGTTGGCGCGAAGCCTGTTCGTGTCTGCGGGTGCGGCAACGGGACGCGTTCTGGTCATCACAGATGAAGTTCGGGACGCACCAGCCGCCTTGAGCGCCGCGAGCGCCCTGAACGATCAGTACCCCTTATCCTTGATGGTTGTGGGAACTCAGAGCGGAGCCCCCATAAGGCTGCCGCAATCGATGGGCGACAACTTTTTGAAGGACGCCCAGGGCAGCTTGGTCATTCCGGCCGTCAACTTTGATGCATTCAGCGTTTCGCCAATGCGAGCGGCGCCTCGCTCACAGAACTCAACTTGCTGAACGATGATTTATCCATCTGGCTCGAGCCGCCCAATCGCTTAGATGAGTCATTTCGAGTCGTTGAGCGCGACTTCGACCTATGGGAAGAGCTGGGCCCTTACTTGATTATACTCCTACTCCCACTTGCGATTTTTGGGTTTCGGCGCGGCTGGTTGTGGGTCCTGGCAGTTGTGATCCTGATGCCTGCAGATCAAGCTGTGGCCGCTGATTTTTGGACTGATCTCTGGCAAACGCGCGATCAGCAAGGTGCAAGCGCCCTCGAACTCGACGCTCCCGAATCGCAGCAACACTATTTGAAGATCCTGCTTGGCGCGCGACAGCCCACTATCGGAATCAAGATTTCCAAGCCGCGGCTGAGGATTTTGCCGCAAGCGAGGGCATTGAAAATGATTACAACCGAGGCAATGCCCTCGCCCGCGCTGGGGATTTAGACAAAGCCCTTGCTGCCTTCGATGAGGTGCTTGCCAGCGACCCCAAGCATGAGGATGCGGCCTTTAACAAAGCCTTGATCGAGCAGCTCCTCGAGCAGCAATCCCAGGAGCAAGATGCCTCTGATCAGGGCGAGCCTGATGAGCAGAATCCGCAAGAGGGCGGTCAAGGCGAGGAAAACCAAGAATCCGGCGAGCAAGATCCGTCGCAAGATGCTCAAAGCCAACAAGAGGGCAATGCCGAGGACGACGCCCAAGATTCAGAAGCCGAACGCGAGCAGGCAGAAGCAGATCAACGCGATGAAGAAGCTGATCAGACGAGTGAGCAAGCAGTCCAAGAAGCCGATGCGGCATTGGACCCAGAAGAGGCGCAAGCCCTAGAACAATGGTTAAAGCGGGTGCCCGATGATCCTGGCGGTCTACTCAGACGAAAATTTGAACAGCAATTTGAAGAGCGGGTCCGTCAGGGCGAGATAACGCGACAAGATTTTGAGAGGAACTGGTAATGCGACGACGTCACGTAGCGCTCTTAATTTGGCTATTGAGCATCAGCCCACTATTACACTCGGCGGTGACGGCAACCGTTGATCAAAATCAGATCAGCGAATTCGACGTATTGACCCTGACAATCCGGGTCACCGATCAAGGCAGTACCGAACCGGACTTCCGAGCGCTCGAGAACGACTTCACAATCATTAACCAGCAATCGCAGCAAAACTCTTCGATCTCACTCATCAATGGTCGCCAGACCAGTCGGTCGTACGTCGACTATCAAGTGACGCTTAGACCGACACGTCAGGGCAATCTACTCATCCCAGCGATAACCGTCGGCACCGAGCGGACGAATCCAATCGGCATTCGGGTTGTTGCTCAATCCCAAGCCGCTCGGAACCAGATGCAGCAGATTCTGTTCTTTGAAACCTTGGTGGATCGAGACGAGGTCTACGTCCAAGCGCAGCTGCTTTACACCGTCCGTTTGTATTACGCCGACTCAATTTCCGGCGACTTCCCAGCAGCGCCGGATTTGCCGAACGCCATGGTTGAGATTATTGAGAATGAACGCCGCTTCGAAACCGTGGTCAATAATCGACGGTATTACGTTTTGGAAAAACGCTATGCCATCTTCCCGCAACAAAGTGGCCCGTTAGTCTTAGCACCCGAGACCTTCGTCGGCACCCGAGGTCGGGGCGGTCTGTTTTCATCCCGGGAACGGGTTAACGCGGTGTCTTCTGGTCATACCCTCAGCGTCTTGCCCGTGCCCGCGAGCTTTCAGGACAAGCGTTGGCTGCCGGCCCAGAGCCTTACCATCGATGCTGTCTTAAACCGCCCCGATTCGCCCTTGGTGGTTGGGGACCCGATCAATCGGGTAGTCACCCTCAAAGGCGCCGGCGTCACCGCGGCATTACTGCCGGAGCTCAGCTTTGGGGACACCGATGGCGCCCGGCTCTACATTGATCAGCCAGTGGTGGAAGAATTGGCGAGTGAACAAGGCTTGGCCGCAGAATCCGTGGTGACCATTGGCATCGTTCCGACCCAGGCAGGCACCTTGGCCTTACCGGATATCAACGTTTATTGGTGGAATACTGAAGAGCGCCGTCAAGAAGTCGCTGTACTACCGGGGGTAAACCTCGCCATTGGTGCGGCCCCACAAGCCGCCCCTGCTTTGGGCGCGGCCACCGTGCCCCAACCGTTGAGCCTCGATAACGCTGAGATCGTCCTGCTGAGACAACAACTACAATGGGCGATCTGGGTGGCGGTCGTTCTGCTGGTTGTTTGGCTGCTGACGCTTTTAGCCTGGTTCAAAAAACCCACAACCGCAAAACCAAGGCCGCGCCCAGCGCCACCTCAATTCGAATTGGGGCAGCTAGCCCACGCGATTAAGCTTGGAGATCCCCAGAAAACCTATTCGGAACTTCAGCGCTGGCGGCGGCAAACCTTCCCAAGCGCCCGGGCAATGGCAAGCCTGATTAAAGACTACCCGGAGCTTGAAACCCCTTATAGAACCCTTGAGGCGGCAATCTATCAAACCGGTGAAGGCGGCGACTGGCGCGGCAATGATCTTCTTGCCATTGTCACTCAGCTATCGGCCCAGCCTCACGCTCAAGCGCCAGCAAGCCCTTTACCCGAACGCCTTAACCCGGGCCTATAGCGGCCGCTTTTGTCCCGGACCCAGCCTCACGCTCGACTTAAAGCCCCGCCTGGCGACGCCAGGTGAAAACCCCATCAGGCCAGGGTTTTAGTGACGACCTCAAAGACATCCGGTGACAACTCGCCTGAATCCAAAATCATTTGAAGCGCCGCTTGCATCGCAGCGCCATATTTTGGATCAAACTTCCGCCATCCCGTGAGTGGTCCCAGCATTCGAGCCGCCATCTGGGGATTAAACCCATTGAGCGCAATCACGGTTTCGGCAAGCAATCGGTACCCGGCACCCCCGGCTTCATGAAACGCCCCAATATTCATCGCAAAGCCGCCCAATACGCTGCGCATCCGATTGGGCGTTGTTAAGCTAAACGCCGGGTGTTGCATGAGGGCTTCAACCCGCGCGATGGCGCCAGGCCTTGTGCTGCTGGCCTGGATCGAAAACCAGGCATCAATGACCAACGCCTCAGCCGACCAACGCTCAAAAAACTGCGGCAGTACGGTTTCGCGCAACGCTTGCGCATTAGGATGCTGGCAATTTTCAATCGCACGGAGCGCGGCGGCCACATCGGTCATATTGTCCTGCCGATTAAATTGCGCCAGGGCCAAATCAAGGTGCGCGCTATCGGCTGGTGCTAACAGATACGTCAACGCCAGATTTTTCAAACTGCGCGCACCAACCGCTTGAGCATTGAGTTCAAAGGGCGTTAACGCATGATAGGCCTTATAGACCGCTAAGAAACTGCCCGACAAGGCTTTCGCAAGATGTAAGCGCACCTGGTCTCTTGCGGCTAAGAGCTGCAAGACATCAACCTCAGTCTGTAACTCAATCAAATATTGGATGGATGGGAGCGATAACAATAAGCTGACCATCTCGCTATCGAACGCAGGATCTTCGGCTTGCTGCAGCGCTGCATCCAAATGATGCTGCAGGACCTCAATCAGAAGCGGCATAACCACCGGGGCCTCACCCTTGGCCAATTGCGACTGCACAGCCTCGATAGAAAGCACCGCCAAGCGCTGACCCGCTTCCCAGCGATTAAAGGGATCGCTGTCATGGCGACACAAGAACGCCAGTTCTTCTGCGCTGTAATCCATCAATAATTTAATCGGTGCTGAAAAGCCGCGCGCAATGACGGCAATGGCGCTTGCGCGACCCCTTTTATCTCAAACACTTGCTGGGCCTCGGTCAGCGACAAAACCTGACTCCGGCTTTGGCCATCTAGACTGACCTCAGCACCCTCAAAATCAAGATCTTGACCATCCGGTCCAATCAGTCCTAACGTGATCGGCATGTGAAGCGGTGCTTTATCGCTTTGCCCAGGGGTCGCCGGCGTTTGCTGAGACAGGGTCAGCCGATAGATTTGCTGATCCGCTACATATTCTCCAGATGCCGTAACGACCGGCGTGCCCGCTTGTTCATACCAACGTCGAAATTGCGTCAGATCACGCCCGCTCGCTGCCTCAAGCGCTCTGACAAAGTCTTCGGTGGTAACCGCTTGACCATCATGACGGTCAAAATAGCAATCCGTGCCCAACCGAAAGTCAGCCTCGCCCAATAGCGTGTGCAGCATCCGCACCACCTCGGCACCCTTTTCATAGACCGTCGCCGTATAAAAATTATTAATCTCAATAAAGGAAGGGGGTCTGATCGGGTGCGCCATGGGTCCCGCATCTTCCGGGAATTGTGCGCTTCGCAGTGTTGATACCTGCCCGACACGGCACACGCCGCGTGACCAGCGGTCCGCTGAAAACTGCTGATCCCGCAGCACCGTGAAACCTTCTTTTAAACTAAGCTGAAACCAGTCCCGGCAAGTCACCCGATTGCCAGACCAGTTGTGAAAATATTCGTGCGCGACCACGGCTTCGACCCGTTGAAACCCAGCATCGGTCGTCGTGTCAGGATGCGCCAACACGCAAGAAGTATTGAAAATATTGAGGCCTTTATTTTCCATAGCGCCCATATTGAAGCTCTCGACCGCCACGATCATAAAGATGTCGAGATCGTATTCGCGCCCGTAGGCCACTTCATCCCAAGTCATCGAGGCCTTCAGGCTGTCCATCGCAAAGTCGACCTTGTCGATATTATGACGTTCGGTAAAGATCTGCAGCGTCACGGTGCGCCCTGACTGGGTGATAAAGTCACTCTCGACGTGTTCAAGATCGCCCGCCACCAAGGCGAACAGATAGGCTGGTTTTTTGAACGGGTCCTGCCAGGTTACCTGTTGACGATCACCTTGAATCTCGCGGTGGATTGCATTGCCGTTGGATAATAAAACCGGGAACTGACTGACGCTGGCCTCGATCGTGGTTTCAAAAACCGACATCACATCCGGGCGATCCAGGTACCAGGTTATATTGCGGAACCCTTCGGCCTCACACTGGGTGCAGAACATGCCGCCAGACTGATAGAGCCCGGACAACGCTAAATTGTCCTGAGGCCGAATGCAGACCTCGGTCTTTAGCTCAAAGGTCTCGGGCAGCCCGCTTAAAGTGAGGCGCTCGTCCGTGATTAGGTACTCATTATTGAGCAACGTGCGATCATCAATGGATATCGCCTGGGTTGTCAGGCCCGGTCCGCCGTTTAAAACTAAATCCGCGGTCATGCTCGCGGCCTCTGGATTACGGCGCATCGACAATTGACTGATCACGCGCGTTTGGTCGTCATGGATTTCGAATCGCAAGATCGTTTTATCGATCAGAAAATCCGGCACCTGATAATCTTTGAGATAAATGACACTGGGCTGACCTTCTTTCATAACGACCTCTTCCTGACTGTTCTGGATTGCTTCATTTTTGTGTGGGTTGCTGGCGCGTTACATCGCGCTCGGCCTAGTGAACCCGCCTTACCCTGTCTTACCCTGTCTTACTCAACCGCGCGGGGTTCTTGTTGCCTCACCGCCAAGGGCGGCCGAGACGTCCCCATTCTACACCAGCGCCGCAAATTCACATCGATTGGGCGCGATTCTGTACAATGAGATTTTCTAATCGATCCAGGGGCATCTAATGCAAGGCCAACTCTCTAAAATGTCCTGTCGCGCCGACACCGAGGTGCAGTACACCCTGGCATTGGGCGATGCCACGCAAGAT
>JGI20157J14317_10004716_pt1 | contig 10412 bp, 10 predicted proteins | sample COG_07_FD_14317 | JGI IMG/M metagenome (IMG submission 14317)
TTATTAAAAAACATGGCTTAAGGTATCATGATCATAATAAACAATTAATTATATTAAAAAAATAAATTATAGCAAGATGGAAAAATTTAATGCGAGTTTAATAATCGGCCTCTTGAGCCTTTATTATTGAACTAACAGCTGAATTGAATGGTGTTTCAATATTATTCTCTATACCTAAAGTAACTACCATACCATTAATGGCATCAATTTCTGATAATCTTTTAGCCTCTACATCTTGAAGCATTGATGGCTTTGAGTTTAAAAGCTTTTTTCCAAACTCAGTAATATAACTAACAGTGTCATTGAAAGTAAAGTTGACCTTTTTAATATCCCCCATTTTTTTTGCTTCTAACGCACATCCCTTGGCAATATTGTACATATGTTCATTACTCATCACTTCGCCTAAAGTCTTTCTAAAAATTGAGCATGATCCACTCCATGCAACATTACATATAAATTTTTCCCAAATTAATTGTTCAATATCTTCAAAGGCCTTTGCATTGAAGCCTGCGTCACACCATATCTTCACCAGTTTTTCTAATCTAGGTGTAATCCCTCCATTCATTTCTCCAATTCTTATCATGCTCATATTATTATGATGGGCATGCCCTGGAGCAATCATTGAAGCACCAAAACCTTGTGCAACTCCTAAAAGTATATTTTTAGTTGGCATGTAAGAGGCAATTCTTTCACCCGCACCAAGACCATTTTGAATTGTTAGAATAAGAGAGTTTTCTGATATAATATTACTCAATTTAGAAGCAACAGAGCCAACACCTGCAGCTTTGGTAGCAATAATAAATAAATCGCAATCCTTTGCATCTTCAATTTTATTTGATGCCTTTATATTTTTTACTATATTGTCACCACTAAAACCAGAGACTCTTAACCCATTTGTTTTAATTGCATCCAAATGATCTTCCCAAAGATCAATTGCCATTACCTCATTATTATTCTTAGCAAGAAAAGATGCATATATAGATCCCATTGCACCAGCACCAATTACTGCAATTTTCATTTTTTAATCTCCACTATTCTTTTATAAATGTACCATTATTTAATTCTGTCATAGCTAATTTTATTTCTTCATGTGTGTTCATTACGATAGGACCATGCCAGGCAACAGGTTCTTTTATTGGATTGCCAGACACTAGAAGAAAACGAACTCCGTTATGACCTGACAAAAGTTTTATTTCATTACCAGTGTCAAAGGTAATTAATGTTTTATTTCCACTCATATCTCTAATTGTATAATCTTGGTTCTGATAAGATTTTTCAACTTTAACTCCAACCGGCTTTGAAGAATAATCAAATTTAGCTTCTCCTTCAAAAATATAAGCAAAACAATTATCATAGGTTGGTATAGGAAAAGTTTTATTCATATTTGGTGGTACATATATATCAAAATATTGTGGGTTTGAGGCAATTCCATTTATAAGTCCCTTGTACCCCTTATAATTTCCTATAACTATCTTGATAATTGTTCCATCATTTTCATTTATAACTTTTATATCTGTGCCCTTTATGTCTTGATAATTAGGGCTCGTCATTTTCAGATTAGATGGAAGGTTTGCCCACAATTGAAAGCCATGCATTTGACCTTTATCATTTCCTTTTGGCATTTCTTGATGCAATATACCTGATCCTGCTGTCATCCATTGCACGTCACCATCACTCAGTTCACCAGAATTTCCTAAACTATCTTTATGTTCAACTGAGCCTTTTAATATATATGTTATAGTCTCAATTCCTCTATGAGGGTGCCATGGAAACCCCATTTGAAAATCAACTGGATTGTCATTTCTAAAATCATCAAGTAATAAGAAAGGATCGAACTCTTTTGTGCCTCCAAAGCCAAAAGCTCTATCTAATCTTACGCCTGCTCCTTCTAAAACTTGAGATGATTTAGTTTGATTTAATATTGGTCTAACAGTCATTATTACCTTATAAACATAAAAATCAGATTTATGAATTATTTTAATATAATAACTAAATTTTTTTATTTTTTTAAGGACTTTATTATTTGTTAGAGCAGGCGCTGAATGGTTTAGAGCAAATCAACCGACCAGAAATCTTAATTTTTGTAACTATATTAGCAGTAATTTTGGTTGCAATTTCAAAATCTGGGTTTGGAGGTGCATTAGGATCACTTGGCTTACCGGTCATGGTTTTTGTTTTTCCCCCAAAATTAGCAATTGCTGTTTTATTACCTCTATATTTAATAACAGATTTATTCGTAGCGTATACTTGGAGAAAGTTTCCTGTGATTAAAATTTTAAAAGTTATGGTTTTAGGAGGATTAACGGGCCAAATTTTGGGTTGGTTATGTTTTGGGTATCTAGATGATAATTATATTCTAATTCTTATAGGTTTGTTGGCCTTAATAACTTCAATTAGATACTTTAAAAATTTAATTTGGAAGAATGTAATCGCTGATAAAACAAAAACATATATTAAATCCTCATTTTTAAGAGCAATGGGTTGGTGTGGTTTTTCTGGTTTTTCAAGTTTTGTTGCATTAACTGGAGGTATCCCTGCTCAAATTTATCTCTTACCTATGGGACTTGAGAGGCAATTATTTGTAGGCACTATGAGTTTTTATTTTTTGATAATAAACCTTGCTAAACTCCCTTTTTTCTTTGACTTAGGCGTTTTTAGTCCTACAAGTATTTTGTTGAGCTTGCTGGTTTTGCCAATATTACCAATTGGTATTTTTCTAGGTAAGTTTTTGAATAGAACACTTTCAGACAAAATGTTTTATCATATAAGTCATTTTGCGCTATTTTGTTGTGGTGTTAACTTAATTAGTAAACAATTATTATAAGGAGTATTGATATGGAAAGTGAAATGTTTAAAAAAGGTATAGCTAAAAGAAGAAAAGTTTTAGGTGATACGTATGTAGATAAGGCGCTAGCTTCAGCCGATGAATTAGGTGCCGATATGCAAAAATTAGTGACAGAGTATGCATGGGGTGAAGTTTGGAATAAGGAAAACTTATCAGATAGAGATAGGTCACTTATAAATTTAGGAATGATTGCTGCATTAAATAGATCTCATGAATTTAAATTGCATGTTAGAGGTGCTTTAAATAATGGTTTAACTAGATTACAAATTCGTGATGCAGTGTTACAAATAACAATTTATTGTGGTGCACCAGCAGGTCTTGAGTCTCTTAGGCTTATAAGAGAAGTATTTGATGAAGTGGATTCTGAAAAATAAAATAAAACATAAATTTTAGGAAAATTTATATGGCATAATTTTTATTAATTAGGTTGTTATGGATCATAGTAAAGAAAAAATAAACTTGAACGAAGATATTACTAATACAGATGATTCTAACTTCAAAAGTCTCTATGGCCTTACTCCGGCTGTTGAAAATACTATATTAAACGCCATAAATAAAAAAAATTCGCAGAGTCTAAAAAAACTTATAGAACCACTTCATCCGGCTGATCAGGCTGATATGTTGGAAAGACTTTCTGATGAACAAATTAGTGATTTTCTAAGTCTTCTTGGAAAATCACTAGATCCAGAAGTATTGGTCTATCTAGATCTTAACATACAAGAAAAAGTTATTGATTTTATTGGCCCTAAAGCTCTAGCAAAAGCTATACCTGAATTACATTCAGATGATGCTGTCGAAATTCTTCAGGAATTAGAAGAAGCTGATAGAAACGTTATTATAAAACAACTTCCAAAGGCTGATAGAATTCTAGTAGAAGAGGCACTATCTTTTCCTGAATCTTCTGCAGGAAGGTTAATGCAAAGAGAATTTCTTGCTTTTCCAGGGAATTGGACAGTCGGCCAGACAATAGATCATATGCGTAATCAATCTCAAGAAAATGAAGAAAACTTCTATTCTGTTTATATTGTCGACCCTGCTCATAGATTGTTAGGGGTGATTTCTTTATCTCGTTTATTATCGGCTAAAAGACCTGTAAGGTTAAGCAATTTAATGGAAACCAGCCCTAGAAGTGTAAACGTCGATACTGATCAAGAAGAAGTCTCTCTTTTATTTCAACAATATGGTTTAGTTAATATGCCAGTAACTGATAAAGTTGGACGTTTGTTAGGGGTTATTATTGTAGATGACATTGTTGACGTTATTAACGAAGAAGCAGAAGAAGACCTCCAAGGATTAACAGGTGTAAGTAACCTCTCGATAACAGCGTCATTTTTTGATACTGCTAAAGGTCGTTTTTCTTGGTTAATTTTAAATATGTTTACAGCAATCTTAGCGTCTACAGTGATAGGTTTGTTTCAGGAAGAAATAGAAAAATTAGTAGCTTTGGCAGTTTTAATGCCCATAGTTGCATCAATGGGAGGTAACGCAGGAACTCAAACAGTAACTGTTGCTGTTAGAGCTTTGGCTACTAGGCAACTTAACTATACTAATTTACAAAAGTTCGTATTAAAAGAAACTTGGTTAGGATTACTTAATGGTCTATTATTTGCTATACTTTCAATGATATTAGCATATGTGTGGTTTGGTGATGAGCAAATTGCACTAATAATGGGGTTAGCAATGATAGCTAATCTTTTATTTGCTGGCCTTTTAGGCACACTAATCCCATTAACTTTAGAAAAAATGAATATTGATCCAGCAATATCTAGTTCTGTTTTCCTAACAACAGCAACAGATGTGATTGGTTTTTTTACATTTTTAGGTTTGTCAGCTTTAGTGATTTTATAAAAAGGTAAAGGTTTGTATTATCATTTAAAAAAAATAGCAGTTGGAATTGAAACAGTCGATAGACTCAGAATAAGACAAAGTATGATCCATGAAACTTATGGTAAAATAATTCATTCAACTAGGAATATGCCTAAAAAAAGTTCAGAACTAATTAAGTCAGGATCTATTTTTTGGATAATCAAAAGATATGTTTTGGTTAGGCAAAAAATCACAGATATTAAACAAGTTGTTCGTGAGGATGGAAGTAAGGGTTGCGAGATAGAGTTAGATAAAAATTTAATTAAAGTTATTCCAACAAAAATGAAACCGTTTCAAGGATGGAGATATTATCTTGAAGATGATATACCCCAAGACTTAAATGTGAATAATAATGAAGATGAAGAATTTCCAGAACAAATTCGTTCTGAACTGATTAAACTTGGTTTATACTAATTAAAACTCTCTACTTTAATCAAAAACCTAGATAAATTACTAAGAATTAAAAGAGTTTTTAAGGATTTTATATGTTATCAAAAATTTTTAGTTTTAAAACTTTAATGTTTTTTATAGTTTTGGGATCAAGTCTCTTTATTTACAAATATTTAGTGTCTACAAAACCTGAAGCTAAACAAGTTGAAGTTCAGGAAAAGACTTTTTATGTAAAAGTAATCAATACGCAAAGAAAAAGTTATGTTCCAAAATCAGATGCATTTGGAAAAATAATATCTACTAGACAGGGAGATCTGCGTTTTGGAATTCCAGGGAGAATAAACTATATTTCTCAGGCTTTTCAGAATGGATCATATGTAAAAACTGGTCAAGTTTTGGCAAAGTTAGATCAGAAGCGATATTTATTGGAAATAGAAAAACTTAAATCTGAAACAAAAGAGTTATTAACACAACTAGGTATACGGCAGAGACAAGTGAAAAGATTTAAATCAATGCTGTCTAGAAAAGTTATTTCTCAAAATGAGTATGATAATGAATTAATTCTTTTATCAAAAAATCAATCAGATTATATTAGATCAAAAATTTTATTAGAGAAGGCAGAAGAAGATTTTTCATACACTGTATTGAGATCTAAATTTAATGGAATTTTATATGATATTAAAATTAATGAGGGCCAATTTCTTTCGAATAACGATAGGGTTGCTAAGATATTTTCAGTTGATGATCTAGAGGTCGAATTTGCTGTTCCTTCTAAGGTTTATTCAAATGCTCAAAATTTAATAGGAAAAAATATTGAAGTTATTTGGGAAGCAAGTGACACTTCTCTTAAAACAATCAAAGGAAAAATTTTACGAACTGGAGGTAAAATCATAGAAGAAGAGGGCGGTGGTAAAATTTTTGGTAAGATAGATTATCAAAAAAACATTATCCCCCTTGGAACTTTTGTAAGAGTTATTTATCCATTAAATGAATTTGTAAACGTATTTAGACTTCCAGAAACAGCATTATATGGAAATAAAGTCTACGTTGTAGAAAATGGTATTGCCAAAGAAAGAAAAATAAGTTTGAAACATAAAGGTTCTGGGTATGTTATTATTGATGGTGATTTATCAGAAAAAGATCAAATTATAATTACTAAAATACCAAATAATCTTAATAATCAAAAAATTACAATCACTAATTAAATGCATGCTTTAAATAATTTAGGATATAATTTTGTTAAAATTTAATGAGTCTGGTTTCTTAAAATTTTTTGTACAGCATAGGACAGCAGCAAATATCATTATGATATTAATGATTATTGTTGGTTTGCTATCAATAGGTAGATTAAACAAACAATTTTTTCCTGACTTTGACGTTGAGATTGTAGCCGTTTCGTTAGATTGGCCAGGAGCAACTGCAGAAGAAATAGATAAAAATATAGTTCAATTACTTGAACCGGAATTGCGACCAATATCTGGCGTTAAAAAAGTTACATCTAAATCTGTTGAGGGTATTGCACGTACTCAAGTTGAGTTTAATTATGGGCATGATATGCAAAAAGGAAGAACGGATGTTGAAACAGCTGTATCAAGAATTAATTTTCCAGAAAAGGCGAATAAACCTAAAATAGTTGTAGGTGAATTTTTTGACACTGTAACTAGAATTGTTTTAACAAGTGATTTACCTTTATCAGAGTTAAGGATAAAATCTAAAATACTAAAAGAAGAACTTCTAAACTCTGGTGTAGATAAAGTTGATATATTAGGTTTGCCTCAAGAAGAAATTCTGATTGAAATTTCTCAATTAGAGGTGGCTAAACTAAAACTTTCATTAAATGAAATCTCAAACCTTATAAAATCTGAAACACAAGATGTCTCCGGAGGTAGTTTTGCTGATGGCTCATTGAGAGTAAGGACAGTAGGTGAAAAAAGATTAGTAGAAGCATTCAAAAAATTAGAGCTAAAAAACTCAGTTTCTGGTGCAAGAATTTTACTTGGTGATATAGCAAATATAAAATCAAGTATTGAAAAAAGTAGTGTTTTAAAGTTTGTTGATGGGAAACCTGCTGTAGAGATATGGGTTAGAAGAAGCAAAACAAGTGATGCCCTCAAAGTTTCAGAAAATGTAAATAAAGTTATTTCTAATTCACAAGAATTAATAGGCAATCAGATTGAAATCCAGACTTACAATACTGCTGCTAATTTAATACAAGAAAGAATATCATTGTTAGTCAAGAATGGTCTTAGTGGTCTTTGTATTGTTCTTGCAGTATTATTTTTGTTTTTGTCACGTAACACTGCAATCTGGGTTGCTTTTGGTATTCCGATTGCTTTTTTAGCCACCTTTGGTGTTATGTTAGCATCAGGTCAGTCTATCAATATGATTTCATTATTTGGTTTAATAATGGCATTAGGTATAGTTGTAGATGACGCAATAGTAGTTGGAGAACACTCGTCATATTTGAAAACTAAAAGGAGGCTGGATTCCAGTAAAGCACCAGTTGTGGCTGCAACCAGAATGTCAATGCCTGTTATATCAGCAATGCTCACTACAGTTGCAGCTTTTATACCTCTATTTATGATTAAAGGTGTAATAGGAGAAATTATTGCAGCTATTCCTTGGGTGGTATGTGCAGTATTAGTGGCAAGTTTAATTGAATGTTTTTTGGTTTTGCCCGCTCATCTGGCTCATTATGATAGATCAAATCAAGAAGAAAGTAGGTTTAGGTTATGGTTTGATAAAAAATTTAACTCTTTTCAAGAGGGTATATTTAGAAAATTTGTTATCTCCACTTTTAACTATAGATATATCACCTTCATGACAGCAATCGGAATGTTTATAATTTCAATAGGAATGATGTCAGGAGGTAGAGTTTTATTTAGCTTTTTTCCTACTCCAGAGGCTGATATAGTAATAGCTAATTTTAAAATGCATTCTGGTACTACTAAATCCCAAACAAACAAAATGTTAGATAATATTAAGATAGCATTGGATAAAACTTCCAGCCAATTTGCATCATCTCCCAATCTTATTCAATTTAACATGTCTACAATTGGATCAAGGACCTCTTTTTCTAATGATTCATCGCCCAGCTCTTCTGGAAGTGATTTGCTTGGATCTATGGTTGTTGAATTAAAAACAGCTGATAAAAGAGAAATAAGAACAAATGATTTTATTAAGGAATGGAAAAAAAATATCAAAAACGAACCAGGTTTAGATAACCTTACTATAAGAGCTCCAAGTGGAGGACCTCCTGGAAGAGACCTTGATGTAAGGTTTCAAGGGGATGACTTGAAAACTCTTAAATTAGCATCTAATGAGTTAATAAATATTGCCCGAAATATTCCCTGGTGTATCATCACTCAGTGATAATCTAGAGTTTGGCATTCAAGAAAAAAGTCTAAGTTTAAATGAAAAAGGACAGTCTTTAGGATTTTCTATAACTAATATTGGCGAACAGGTAAGATCAGCAATTAATGGGACTATTATATCAGAATTTCCAAAGGGGGATGAAGAGGTAAAAGTTAGATTAAAATTATCCGAAGATGAACAAAATACAGATATGATAAATGAGTTGAGGATAATTTCTCCACTTGGAGAAAGCTTCAGGCTTCAAGAAATAGCAATAATTAATGAAACACTTCCTTTTGCATCAATAAATAGAACAGATGGTTTTCGTGAAGTTACTATATCTGGAGACTTATTTACTGAAATGATGAATACTGCCCAGGCAAGAAATTTTTTAATGGGAAATGGACTGCCTGAAATCGCTAAAAAATATAATGTATCTTATAGATTTGATGGTAAAGATTTGGAACAAAAAGAAACATTTGCCGATATGGGAACGGGTTCAATAATTGGTTTATTACTTATCTATTTTATATTAGCTTGGGTATTTAAATCATGGTCAAGGCCATTTTCTATCATGATTATGATACCGTTTGCTTTTATTGGTGCTGTTCTTGGTCATTATTTGTTGGGTTTAACAATGTCTATATTATCCATGTTCGCCCTTTTGGCCTTAGCAGGAATAGTAGTAAATAATTCAATCATATTAGTTTCAACTATTGAAAGAAGGCTAGAAGACTTACGTAATCAAAATGATAGAGAATATAATGATGATAAAATAATAAATGAAGCTATAATTAATGGAGTTGTTGATAGGTTTAGACCAGTTTTACTAACATCTCTTACAACAATTGGTGGATTATCAGCCCTTATGTTTGAAACATCACTCCAAGCGCAGTTTCTCATTCCAATGGCTGCAACAATAGTTTTTGGCCTTGGTGTTACCGCTTTTCTTGTACTTGTCATAGTTCCATCTATGATGGGTATAAGTAATGATTGTTCAAATTTCTTTAAAAACTTTAAGAGAAGATAATACAATGGTCAAAAATGATTATACAATTTTAAGTTCTGAAAATTTTTATCCTTCAGACATTAAATTTAATAAAGATGGATTAGTTCCTGTCATTGCACAATGTGTAAATACTGGCACTGTATTAATGATGGCTTGGATGAATGAAGAAGCTGTAAAAAAAACAATTAATACAAATAATATGTATTACTTTTCAAGATCAAGACAAAAGCTCTGGCAAAAGGGAGAAACTAGTGGGCATTTTCAGAAGCTATTTGAACTTAGATTAGATTGTGATAACGATACCATGCTCGCATTGATCGAACAAACTGGACCTGCATGTCATACAGGTGCTGCAAGCTGTTTTTTTAAATCAACAAATAATATTAATAATGACTGATCAAAACAATCCTGGTTCATTTGGAAGTGCTAGGGGATTATCACAAAAAATAAAAAAAGATAAGAAAAGAAAGTCATCCAGCACTAGGTGGATTGGGCGACAACTTAATGATCCTTATGTTCTAGAAACACAAAAAAGGGGTTACAAATCTAGAGCAGCATTTAAACTGCTACAAATTGATGAAAAGTATAAATTTTTAATTCCTGGGCGTTCTGTTGTAGATTTAGGGTGTGCACCAGGTGGTTGGCTTCAAATTGCTTCTCAAAAAGTAAATTCTCTTGTTGGAAGAGAAAAAGTAGTTGGTGTGGATTTACTACCAACTGATGATATTGCTGGCTGTGTGTCTATATTAGGGGATATTACTGACGCAAATATAGGAGATGAATTAATAAAAATTCTAGGTTGTAAGCCTGATATTGTTTTATCTGATATGGCTGCCAACACAACAGGTCATAGACAGACAGATCATATTAGGACTACATATTTATTAGAAGTAGCCTTAGATTTTGCTATAGAAAACTTAAATAAAAATGGTGTGTTTTTGGCTAAAT
>JGI20157J14317_10004717_pt1 | contig 10411 bp, 10 predicted proteins | sample COG_07_FD_14317 | JGI IMG/M metagenome (IMG submission 14317)
AATGCGTACTGATGGAAGTAATGAGCGCCTTTTAACAGCTTCTTTTTTAGATGAAGGGCCTACTTGGTCTCCTAATGGACGTGTAATAATGTTTTTTAGAGAGTCTGCAGGTACAAATGGTGTACCAGAGATTTTTTCAGTTGATGTAACCGGCAGAAATCTAAAACGCGTAAAGACAATTCAAAACGGTTCTGATCCTGCATGGTCAGGCTTGTTGAAATAAAAACTATTACCTACTATCATAAATTATGAATTAATAATTAAATTAACAAAAAGTTATACAAAGCACTTATTTAAGAGGAAGAGCAAAATGACCTCAATGAAAATTACATTAACAGCATTAGCCTTATTAGGTCTTACCGCATGTGATACAGACGGATCGATTGGTGGATCTGGCGGCAATAATGGCATCTTGCAATCATCACTTGACCCAGCTGGAGTTGAATATTTTAACCAAGAAATTGGGGACACAGTATTATTCTTGGTGGATCAATCATCATTAACAGCAGAAGCGACTGACCTTCTTAATAAACAAGCAGAGTGGTTGTTAAACAATCCTAATAAATCAATCACGATTGAGGGTCATGCAGATGAAACTGGAACTCGTGAATATAATTTAGCACTTGGTGCGCGCCGTGCTGCATCTGTTCAAAACTACTTAGTGAGTAGAGGATTAACGGATTCTCGTATTAATACAGTAACATTTGGTAAAGAACGACCTCTGGCTATTTGTTCAGATGAAGCTTGTTGGTCTAAAAACCGCCGTTCGGTAACACTGGTTGCTGGAGGTTTAGGCTATTAACATATGTTAAGTAACTTTTTTAAAGCTATATTATTAACTTTTTTGGTACCATTGGCGACTACTTCTTATGCTCAGGAATCTTTAGATGAGATGGAAGATGCGCCAAAAGAGTTCAGTAATTTTCAACAAGAGGTATTTGACAACCTTGGGTTGATCTTTGAAAAAAACTCTAATGAGTTATCTGCAATTCAAGAGAAATTATCTGAAAATCTTGATATTATTTTTGATGAAAGATCTCAGGAGCTTACAAGTATACAAGAGGAAGTTTTTCAAAACCTTGATAATATATTTGAAACAAACTCTAAAGAACTTTCAGTTGTACAATCTGAGTTAAATAATTTGTCGGAACAAATTTCTGAAATTCGCTTGGAGTTGTCTGAAAATAAAGCGTCTATTGTAAAAGATGCCATTGAAGCATCTGAGAATATCGTAGCATCTGGTATAAAGAAATCTGCTGGCAGTGTTTTNTTTAGACTTGATGCAATTGAAGAAGAGATACGAAATTTGACTGGAATTATTGAAGAATTGCAATTTTATACAAAAAATATTGCTCTTGATGCTACAAATCGAATTGGAGACATAGAGTTTCGTTTAACAGAATTAGAAGGTGGAGATTTATCTTTATTAGGCAATTCTCGTATAATTGGTGGGAATAAAGAAACATCAAATGCTAATGCTGAGTTAGCAATTACTGAGAAATCAAGTTACGATACTGCATTAGAGTTATTGAATGATGATAAATTTGAGTTAGCTATCAATGAATTTGATAAACTAATAAATGCTTTCCCAAACGGACCTTTAACAGTAGCAGCACATTATTCTAAAGGTGATGCATTTTTTGGAATGAATTCTTGGGTGCAGGCCATAGACAGTTATCTTGAAAGTTTCAAATTAGAACCAACTGGTAAATATGCTGAAAATGCTATTAAATCTAGTTACAATGCATCTTTAGAATTATTAGACCAAAATGAATACCAATTGGCCTTATTGAAATTTGATAGCTTAATAAATATTTCTTCAGATAAAAATTTATTGGGATCGTTATATTATTCAAAAGGTGATGCATATACAGGCATAAAAAATTGGAAATCAGCTCTAAAAAATTATCTCAAAAGTTACGAATTGGACCCAAGTGGGAAATCTGCTGCAAAAGCTTTAAAAGCTAGCTATCAAACTGCATTAATGTCCTTAAATGAAAATAACTTTGAATTAGCAATTATACAATTTGACTCATTAATTGATGTTATTCCAAATGGTCCTTTATTGACGCTGCTCATTATTCAAAAGGTGATGCATTCAGCGAGTTGGAAGATTGGAAATCAGCTGGCAAAAGTTATCTGGAAAGTTTCAGATTAGAGCCTGATGGCAAGCATGCCGCAAAAGCATTAATGAATGTGGGCATGAGTTTGGGCAAAATGCAAAAAATTAATGAGGCATGTAATATCTTAAGTAGAGTAGAGATAAGATTTCCAAGAAATCAGATTGTAGAAGAAGCCCAATATGAAATGCAAATTTTAGGTTGCTCGTGAAAAATAATAGTTCACAGGATATTTTAAATCACTTCACTAAAAAAATGAACACTTTTGAAATGCAAATTTCTGGAGACAAGATAGGATTATCAGTTTCAGGAGGTGGAGACTCGACTGCTCTTTTATATTTAACGAAAGAATGGGCCGAGAGAAATAAAAAGACAATTTTTGTAGCAACCGTAGATCACGGCTTGCGAGAAGAGTCATTAAAAGAGTCTCAGACAGTAAAGAAAACGTGTGAAAGCTTAGGTATTAAATGTACAATTCTGAAATGGACAGGATGGGATAAATCTGGAAACTTGCAAGATGCTGCAAGGTCAGCACGCAACCGATTGATTGGTAGTTGGGCATATAGTTTAGGTTTAAATGCTATCGCGACTGGGCATACAGTAGATGATCAAGCAGAAACATTTTTGTTAAGATTGGCTAGAGGATCTGGTGTTGATGGGCTTTCTGGAATGGCTGAGTCAATCAACAAAGATGGCATAATTTGGTTCCGGCCTCTAATTGAATTACAACGTACACAATTGCGTGAATATTTAACTATGAATAAAATATCATGGTTTGAAGATCCAAGTAATAAAAATATGAAATTTGATCGTGTTAAAATGCGAGAAGCTCAAGGTTTTTTGGATAGTATTGGCCTTACGGTTGGTTGTTTAAGCGAGACAGCTCAGAGAATGAGTATTGCTAGGAATTCACTAGAATTAATTACAAAAGAAAAGATAGAGAGTATCACTGAAGTTACTAAGCTGGGGTCAGTAAAACTCGATTTGGAGACATTTAACGATTTGTCTGTTGAATTGCAAAATCGAATTTATTCTCATGTATTAAAATGGGTGTCAGGATCAATTTACCGCCCAAGGTTTAAATCTCTTGGTGAAAGTATGAAAAATTTATCAAAAGCTAAGTCGCACACAATTTCTGGATGTCATATAATAACCGATGGCAAAAAAGCTGAAATATGCCGTGAAGTTTCAAAAATCCGTTGCTCAAACAATTTTTTAGAAGAATTTGATGGACGTTGGATTTTAGAAAGTGACATAGCAAAAGATCAACTTATTATTGGCCCTCTTGGAGAAAAAGGATTAAGCCAATTTCCAACTTGGAGAGATTTAAACATGTCACGAATTAGTATCTTAGGAAGTCCAGCAATATGGAAAGATGAATTACTAATTGCAGCTCCAATGATTGGTATGAATATGGGGTGGAAATGTATATTAAAAAAAGATAGCCAAAATTTCTATTCAGCAATAGTGACGCATTGAAACTTCTCAATAATACTATACATCTAATAACAAATAATGCAGGTCCTTCCCTGCGTAATTAAGGAGTTAAAATTTTGGGAAATAATCGGAATATTGCCTTTTGGGTAGTTCTTTTTCTTTTATTAATTGCAGTTTTTCAAGTAATTGGTGGTAATTCATCTTCGAATTCCTCTGATGAGATACCATACTCTCAAGCCATTGAAATGATTGAAAAAGGCGATGTTAAATCAGCTAAAATTGATGGTGAGAACTTAACGATTACTCTTGGCCCAAATAATAACAAATTACGTTCAATTATCCCAAATTCGCCCTTTAATGATGGTATCACTGAAACCTTGTTAGATAATAATGTCGAGATTGAGGCTGTAAAACAGCAAGAATCAGGACTTGCATCATTTATACAATATCTGTTGCCTTTTGTTTTAATTGTAGGCGTTTGGCTTTTCTTTATGAACCGAATGCAAGGTGGTGGCCGAGGTGGCGCAATGGGCTTTGGTAAGTCTAAGGCAAAACTCTTAAATCAAAATGAAGATAGAAAAACATTTGATGATGTAGCTGGTATAGATGAGGCTAAAGAAGAACTTGAAGAAATAGTTGAATTTCTAAGAGATCCACAAAAATTTAGTCGCCTAGGTGGCCAAATACCTAAAGGTGCTTTGTTAATTGGTCCACCAGGAACTGGTAAGACATTGCTTGCGCGTGCTATTGCAGGTGAAGCTGGAGTTCCGTTTTTTACGATCTCTGGATCAGACTTTGTAGAGATGTTTGTTGGTGTTGGTGCTTCTCGAGTTCGAGATATGTTTGAGCAAGCTAAAAAAAATGCACCATGTATTGTGTTTATTGATGAAATTGATGCTGTAGGTCGACATCGTGGTGCAGGTCATGGTGGTGGTAATGATGAACGTGAGCAAACATTGAACCAATTACTAGTTGAAATGGATGGGTTCTCAGCAAATGAAGGTGTGATTTTATTAGCTGCTACAAATCGCCCAGATGTTTTAGATCCAGCCTTAAAGCGCCCTGGTCGTTTTGACAGACAGGTTCAGGTGCCAAATCCAGATATTAAGGGTAGAGAAAAAATTCTAAGTGTTCATGCTCGAAAATCACCATTAGGTCCTGATGTGGACCTCCGTATTATTGCTAGAGGAACACCAGGTTTTTCTGGTGCTGATTTGGCTAATCTTGTTAATGAAGCCGCTTAACTGCTGCAAGAACTGGTAAGCGCTTTGTAACAATGGAAGATTTTGAATTTGCAAAAGATAAAGTGATGATGGGTGCTGAGCGTCGTTCAATGGTTTTGACTGATGAACAAAAAGAACATACAGCATACCATGAAGCAGGCCATGCAATTGTTGGATTGAATTTAGAAAAATGTGATCCAGTTTATAAGGCTACGATTATTCCCAGGGGAGGCGCTTTAGGGATGGTTGTATCTCTTCCAGAAATTGAACGCCTGAGTTGGCATAAAAATGAATGTAAGCAAAAATTAGCTATGACAATGGCTGGAAAAGCCGCTGAAATTTTAAAATGGGGTGAAGAGGATGTATCCAACGGCCCTTCAGGCGACATTCAGCAAGCATCTTCTCTAGCTCGTGCAATGGTTATGAGATGGGGTATGTCTGATAAAATTGGTGACATAGACTATCAAGCTGCTCATGAGGGTTATGCTGGTGGGAATATTGGTGGATTTTCGATTTCAACGAAAACGAAAGAATTAATTGAGCAAGAAGTGAAAAAGCTCATTGATGATGGTTATACGCTTGCATTGTCAATTTTGAAAAAAAAGAAGAAAGAGTTTGAACGGTTAGCTCAAGGTTTATTAGAATATGAAACTTTGACCGGCGATGAGATAAATAAGATAATTAAAGGTCAAAAATTAACTTCTGAGGATGAAGACGTTAAAAAAGAAGCCAAACCAAGTTTGGCTGCAGTTCCTAAAACCTCAAAGAAACCACGCAAATCATCTGAATCAGATGATAAACCAGAAAAATAACTAAAGCCCGCTTAAGCGGGCTTTTTTGTATCTGTGTTAAGATAGAACTAACTAATCATTAATAAAGACGATAAAACATTTAATAAGGTCGGAAACTCAATGTCCATTAAGTGTTAAAATAGGTCAGAAGTAACACAGAAAATCTTTTTGATGGGACTCAAAAATGGCATATAAAACAGATATTGAAATTGCTCGTGAAGCAAATAAAAAACCGATCCAAGAGATTGGTGCAAAGCTCGGAATACCAAATGCTGACCTTTTACCGTTTGGTCATGACAAAGCGAAAGTAAGCGCAGAATTTATCAAAGCTCAACGTGGTAAAAAAGATGGCAAACTAATTCTAGTTACCGCAATTAATCCAACACCAGCGGGAGAAGGTAAAACAACAACCACAGTTGGTTTAGGAGATGGCTTAAACAAGATAGGTAAAAAAGCTGCTGTCTGTATTCGTGAAGCTTCTTTAGGCCCATGCTTTGGTATGAAGGGTGGTGCCGCCGGTGGTGGATATGCTCAAGTTGTTCCCATGGAAGAGATGAATTTACATTTCACTGGTGACTTCCATGCAATTACATCAGCTCACAACTTATTATCAGCAATGATTGATAATCATATTTATTGGGGTAATGAGCTAGAAATTGATCAAAGAAGAGTTGTTTGGCGCCGTGTATTAGATATGAATGATCGTGCATTGCGTGATATAGTTACATCTCTTGGTGGTGTTTCAAATGGCTTTCCTCGACAATCAGGGTTTGATATTACTGTTGCTTCAGAAGTAATGGCGATTTTATGTTTAGCTTTAGACATGGAAGATTTGCAAAAGAGACTTGGAGACATAATAGTAGCTTATAGACGGGATCGTTCACCGATTTATGCTCGTGATATTAAGGCTGATGGTGCAATGGCTGTTTTATTACAGCAAGCTATGCAACCTAACCTTGTTCAAACTTTAGAAAATAACCCAGCATTTGTTCATGGTGGACCATTTGCTAATATTGCACATGGTTGTAATTCTGTGGTGGCTACAACTACTGCTCTTAAACTCGCTGATTATGTTATAACTGAAGCTGGCTTTGGCGCTGATTTAGGTGCAGAAAAATTCTTAAACATCAAATGTCGAAAAGCTGGGATAGCACCAAGTGTTGTAGTGCTTGTTGCCACAGTTCGTGCGATGAAAATGAATGGAGGAGTGGCTAAAGCAGATTTGGGTTCAGAAAATGTAACAGCCGTAAATGATGGATGTCCAAATCTTGGCAGACATATTGAAAACCTTAAATCTTTTGGTGTTCCAGTCGTTGTTGCAATAAATCATTTTGTGACTGATACAGATGCTGAAGTTCAAGCAGTAAAAGATTACGTAGCTAGCCAAGGTTCAGAAGCGATTTTATCTAAACACTGGGAGTTTGGTTCTGAAGGATCTGCAGATCTTGCAAAAAGAGTATCTGAAATAGCGGATGCTGAGATGGCAAACTTTGCACCAATCTATCCTGATGAAATGCCTTTATTTGAAAAAATAGAAACAATTGCAAAACGTATTTATCGTGCGGATGAAGTTTTAGCAGATAAGAAAATACGTGATCAATTACGTCAGTGGGAAGAGCAAGGTTATGGAAACCTTCCAATCTGTATGGCTAAAACACAGTATAGCTTTAGCACGGATCCAAACCTGAGGGGAGCTCCTACAGGACACTCTGTTCCAGTAAGAGAAGTAAGGTTGTCAGCAGGGGCAGGATTTATCGTTGCTATCTGTGGTGAGATTATGACTATGCCAGGATTACCACGTGTTCCATCTGCTGAAGCAATTATGCTTAATGACGATGGCCAAATTGATGGCTTGTTTTAATAAAAGCAATAAGCGCGCTTAAATAAGAGCGCGCTTTTTACAAAAAGGGGATTGCCATGGCTGCAAAAGTTATTGATGGAAAAGAATTTGCAGCGAGTGTACGCGCTCAAGTTGCTGAACAAGTTTCAAAATTAAAAGATGAACATAATATAATTCCAGGTTTAGCTGTTGTTCTTGTTGGTGAAGATGCAGCAAGTCAAGTTTACGTTAGGAATAAACATGCTTCTACGATAGAAGTTGGTATGAACAGCTATGAACATCGGTTATCAGCTGACACAACTGAATCTGATCTATTAAAGTTAATAAATGATTTAAATAATGACCCCAAAGTAAATGGAATTTTATGTCAATTGCCACTTCCAAAACATTTAGATGAAGAGCTAGTTATTAATTCTATAATACCAGAAAAAGATGTAGATGGATTTCATATATCTAATGTAGGAATGTTATCGACTGGTCAAAAATCAATGGTTCCATGTACACCATTAGGATGTTTAATGATGTTGCGCGACCATCATGGTTCATTATCTGGTTTGAATGCAGTGGTTGTAGGCAGATCTAATATAGTTGGCAAACCAATGGCAAATCTTTTGTTACGTGATAGCTGCACCGTAACTATTGCTCATAGTAGAACAAAAAATATTGAAGCTGTTTGTCGTACAGCAGATATAGTTATAGCTGCTGTGGGCCGTCCTGAAATGATTACAGGTGATTGGATAGCGGATGGAGCTACAGTTATTGATGTTGGAATAAATCGTATACCGCATCCAGATAAAGAAGGTAAATTTAAACTAGTTGGTGATGTTGATTTTGCAAGCGCTTCTGCCAAAGCAGGCGCAATAACACCAGTACCTGGTGGAGTTGGACCTATGACAATTGCATGTCTACTAGCAAATACTTTAACAGCTTGTTGTCGATCTAATAATCTTGCAGAACCTGAAGGTCTGACAGCTTAAACTTTATTTATATTATGAAAATTATACAAAATATTTTAACTGATAAAGGTTCGAAATATTCTGTTAGCGGTGGATTGGTTTATTCAAAACTAGAAGCTCAGAATTTTATAAAAAATTTAAAACGTAATAAAAAATATTCAAAGGCTACACATAATACATGGGGATTGATCTTATCTGATGGTGTTGAAATAAAAGATGATGATGGTGAAGGAGGCGCCGGAAACATCATACTACGGATTTTAAATTCAGCAAAATTATACAACCATATTATAGTTGTATCTAGATGGTATGGTGGTGTCCATTTAGGTGGTGATAGATATAGGCATGTTAAGACTTGCACTCAAATTTATTTGAATGACATGTAAAAAATAAAGAAATACAAAAAAGTATTTGTTATATTATTTGTCCCCATAAATCATATTCGGAAGCTTCATCCACTTTTACGGTAACAATTTGCCCAACTTTAATTGTATTAGTATTTTCATCAATAAACAGATTACCATCAATTTCAGGGGCATCAGCTTTTGTTCGGCAAGTAGCTACCCCGTCTTCATCAATATTATCTACTATTACATCTAGTGTAAGCCCTACTTTACTTGCTAATTTAGCTTCTGAGATAGCTTGTGATTTTTGCATAAATCTTTCCCATCTATCTTGCTTTACATCAGCATCTACATGATCTTTGAGTATATTTGATCTTGCGCCTTCAACATTTTCATATTGAAAACATCCTACACGATCTAGTTGTGCCTCGTCTAACCAATCGAGAAGATGTTGAAACTCTGTCTCCGTTTCGCCTGGATACCCAACAATAAAAGTTGATCGTAATGTAATATCTGGACAGTCATTTCGCCATNCNGCAATTTCATTCANAGTATTTGATGATTTTGCAGGTCTAGCCATACGTTTTAATACATCTGGGTGACTATGTTGGAAGGGTATATCCAAATATGGCAAAATATTGTTTGAATGATCTGCCATTAAAGGAATTAAATTTCTTACATGGGGATATGGGTATACATAATGTAAGCGTATCCATGCTCCTAAAGATCCTAAATCCTGTGTGAGATCAGTTATATGTGCCCGATGATCATGTTCTGTGTTGTGTTTTATATCTAGACCATAGGCTGACGTATCTTGAGATATAACTAAAAGTTCCTTAACTCCGGAAGCTACTAACTTTTCAGCTTCTCTTATTACAGCATGAGCTGGTCGCGACATAAGTTTTCCACGCATATCTGGTATAATACAAAATTTACACTTGTGATTACATCCTTCAGATATTTTCAAATAACTATAATGCCTAGGCGTTAGTGAGACGCCGCTAGCTGGCAATAAGTCAATAAATGGATCAGGACTTGGAGGAACAGCTTTGTGGACTGCATCTAATACTTTTTCATATTGATGTGGGCCAGTGACTGCTAAAACTGATGGGTGGTTTTTACGTATGTAATCTTCTTCAGCACCCAAGCATCCGGTAACTATAACCCTCCCATTTTCGGATAAAGCTTCACCAATTGCATCTAAACTTTCAAGTTTTGCACTATCTAAGAAGCCACAAGTGTTTACAATTACTGCATCTGCACCACCATATTCTGGGCTAATTGCATATCCTTCAGCTCGGAGCCTTGTTAAAATTCTCTCACTATCAACTAGCGCCTTAGGGCAACCAAGGCTAACCATACCAATTTGTGGCTGGCCTTTTCTAGATGTTGAATCAATCTGCATCTTTGGTGCAAGATCTGGACGGAGTTCTGGAGGATTTTGTGACATATAACGTCTTATAGAGTTTCATAAATTGTATGCAATGGTTCAAGTTTTAGATAATGATTTCACTCAAATAATTTAAGCATCAATTTAGTAGTAATTTAGAATAAAAGCAGCTTGACGCATCATTACGTTTCCAATATTCAACGAGCACCCTGTGGCGGGGTAGCTCAGGTGGTTAGAGCAGCGGAATCATAATCCGCGTGTCCGGGGTTCAAGTCCCTGTCCCGCTACCATTTCTCTCTTACTGTATTTA
>JGI20157J14317_10004720_pt1 | contig 10405 bp, 9 predicted proteins | sample COG_07_FD_14317 | JGI IMG/M metagenome (IMG submission 14317)
GCCCANGNATCTGTANGTTTTACAAACCTGAAAGATTACAAATAGCTGGTAATAATTGGAGAATAGTTTNCTTAAAAGTTTAGTATTTTTTTAAATGAAGCTCNTTTTCATTAAATACACCATACGTGAAGTATTGAATCCAATCACCTAAATTTATATAGGTAGAATTTTCTTGTAGTTTAATTTCTAAAGGAAGGTGTCTATGACCAAAAAGAAAATAATCATAGTGTTTAGACGCTAATTTTCTTTTGCAGTATTGCACCAACCACTCATCTTCTTCGCCTAAAAACTTGGCATCTTCGTCACCAGAAATTAATTTATTTTTTACAGACATGTATTGTCCAAGTTTTACACCAATATCTGGGTGTAGCCATCTAAATAGCCATTTAAAGAAAGGAAACGTAAATACTTTCTTCATGCGTTTATATCCCTTATCCTCAGGTCCTAGACCATCTCCATGGCCAATAAGCATTTTTTTATTATTGATACAAAATTCTTGTGGNGCATGATATACAGGAATATTTAACTCTTTTTCAAAATAGTCATTCATCCATAAATCATGGTTCCCAACAAAGAAATAAATAGGAATACCTGCATCTTTAAGTTCTGCTAGTTTTCCTAAGACTCGAACAAAACCTTTAGGAACTACAGTTTTATACTCAAACCAAAAGTCGAATAAATCACCTAATAAAAAAACAGCTTCCGCATCTTCTTTTATGCTATCTAACCAAGCAACAAACTTTTTTTCTCTAGGAAAACTTGCTGCTGCAGTTGGTGCACCTAAATGCTGATCCGAAGCAAAATAGACTTTTTTATTATCTGAGGTATTTATTGTTATCATTGCTACAAAGAAAAGCTATTCTTGTATACTTTCCAACTCCAATACTTTTTGTAGCATTTTATCCTCTTGATGTATAATTCTATAGAAGCCAAGGTCTCCAAATAGTACATTAGCTATAGACGCATTTAAATAACGTTTTATGCTTTTTTTCTCCTTAGAGGTAGGATTTCTTTCGGTTTTTTACAGCAATTAAAAAAGCATTATAAATAGTTTCATCTGTATCAAAATTGTCAATAAAATCGTCAATTTTCCATTTTTCTAATTCCGTTCTCTTGTTATCTACATAATCAAAAGCAAAACTATTAATTTTATAAAAGTTAAAATTGGTAAGGGTAGAAGAGGTATCTATTCCTACAAATACATCCGGTATAATACCACCACCGCCATATACTATTTTACCTTTAGGAGTTTTAAATTGTAAAGAATCTATTACTTGAATACTATCTTGACTTAGCAATTCTCCATTAGCGATTCTTTTCTCGTATTCCTGATAATAATTTTTGTTTCCGTTACCAGAATATGGTTTTTGAATAGAACGACCGGTAGGCGTGTAATAACGAGCCGTTGTCAAACGAACCGCAGAACCATCTCCTAGATCCATTTCTATTTGTACCAGACCTTTTCCAAAAGAGCGCCTTCCAATAATAGTTCCCTTATCGTTATCTTGTAAAGCGCCAGCTACAATTTCTGAGGCAGATGCAGAATTTTCATCAATTAAAACATACAAACCACCTTTTTCAAAACCTCCTTTTTTGGTAGCAAAAGACTCATCAATTTCATCTTTATTATTTTTTGTAAAAACAATTAGTTTGTCTTCCTCTAGAAACTCATCTACAATGCTATTTGCAATATCTATAAAGCCACCACCATTGCCGCGAAGATCTAATACTAGATCTGTCATTCCCTTCTTTTTTAAGATATTTAATGACGTCTTAAACTCTGTGAAGGTGTTTCTTGCAAAACGATCTAGTTTTATATAACCAATAGAATCATTTAGCATATATGATAAATCTACACTTTTAATATTTACACTTCCGCGAGTAACAATTACATTAAAAAGAGAATCTGTACTTTTTCTGTAAATTTTAAGATTTACCTCAGTATTATCGGCTCCTTTTAAATACTTAGGAACGGCATCACTTATAATTTCTCTACCAAATAAAGTATCTTTATTTGCCATTAAAATACGGTCTCCTGCTTTTATGCCTGCTTTTATACTGGGCCCACCTTTTATAGGTTGCACCACAGTAATAGAATCTAAAATCATTCGAAACTGAACACCAATACCCACAAATTTACCCTGCATGTTCTCTTTTACGGCTTGTAGTTTTTCTTTTGGAATGTATACAGAATGTGGATCTAGCTCGCCCAGCATTTGGGTGATCGCACCATCTAGTAGATTGTCTGTACTCACTTTATCTACGTACTCATTTTCAATAAAATTAATAAGTCTTTTAATTTTTCTTTCTTGGGATGCACTTTTAGAAACAGGTAAAAAATTAGTAGTGTCTCCGCCCAAAGACATACCTATTAAAATTCCAAAAACTACTGCAATTGAAAGAAAAAGTGGCAGGTTTTCTTTATTCATAAGGTAGATTAATTATTTCTATACCGGCTTTTTCTAAAAACTTTATTCCAGCATCATCTTTATACGCATTGGCGTATACAACTCTTTTTATACCTGCTTGGTGAATTAATTTACTACACTGTGTACAAGGAGATAACGTAACGTAAAGGGTTGCGTTTTTTGCAGATTGTGTAGAGCTAGCAACTTTTAAAATGGCATTTGCCTCTGCGTGTAAAACTTCCCATTTTGTAGTTCCGTTTTCATCTTCACAACAATTATCAAAACCTGTTGGCGTTCCATTAAAACCATCAGAAATAATCATTCTATCTTTTACAATTAAGGCACCTACTTGTTTACGCTTACAATGTGAAAGTTTTCCCCACTCTAAAGCCATTTTTAAGTAAGCTTTGTCAAATTTTAATTGCTTATTAGCTGTCATAAATACGAAAGTAAAAAGATTAATAAGATTGAACCGTTAATACGTAGTAAATTTTTATAAAAAGTTACTAATTAGATTACCAAAAAATTCTGTTTAGCATCATTTGAATTGCAAATCCTATTACAATTGATGAGCAAACCAAAATCCAGTCTCTTTTGTTCACTTTTAAAATATTTTGAAGAAAAGCACCAATTAATAAAATTCCAACAACTATAATTATTTGAGCTGCCTCTATACCCAATGAAAACTCTAGTAAAGGAAGAATTTTATCTTCGCCTCTACCAATCATCATTTTAAAATAATTAGAAAAGCCTAAACCATGAATTAAACCGAAGAGCAGTGCAAGAACTAAGTTTATCTTGTGTTTTCCACCGGCAGCTTGTTTTGCTGTAAAAATATTTACAGTACCCGTAATAAAAATGGTCACAGGAATTAGAAACTCCACCAGTTTCATATTTACACTTAGAATTCCAAAAGCAGCCAATGCTAGTGTTATAGAGTGCCCAATTGTAAAAAGAGTTACCAACCAGACTATTTTCTTAAATTTATTAAAGCTGAATACAACAGCTAAAACTATTAAAAATAAAATATGGTCGTATGCATTGAAGTCTAAAACATGGTTTAGACCCATTTTAAAGTAGAGAATAAAATCGTTCATTATTATAGTTATGATATCGTTTCAAAGATAGGAAAAGAATAAACTATTTACTTTATTATTTTTTAAATACAAGATAATTTTTACGAATGATTTTACAGAAGAACTTCTGAAAAAGCTTAAAAATACAAGATGTTCATTTTTTTTAAGATATGAGGCACTTCTGTTTATTTTACCCTCTATAAAATCAATGTAATTGCAAGAAATCATATGATAAGCCTTAAGGATAAAGTATCTTTGTCTCGCATGTTTAAACCATTTTATTTAAATATGAAACGGTATTTTACCGATAATAAATAATGCCTATTTTTTCTAATTTTTTTGAATAAAGCCGTTATGAAATTTAATAAAGCAATAATATACATGATTATTAGTGTAATTGCTTTTGCTATTATGAATGCTGTGGTAAAATATGTATCATTTTTTAATGCTTATCAAATTGTATTTTTCAGGTCTATTGGTACCTTAGTATTTACAATTCCTTTAATATTAAGGTATCGAATTCCTGTTTTAGGAAACAATAAAAAACTCCTTTTAATAAGGGGTGCAGCAGGTGTAATTTCATTAACGCTTTTTTTTCAATCTTTAAATTATTTAGATGTCGGCACCGCTGTTTCTTTAAGGTATACCTCTCCCATTTTTGCAGCTATTTTAGCACTTATTTTTTTAAAAGAAAAAATAAAGTCAATACAATGGTTGTTGTTTTTAGTAGCTTTTATAGGGGTGCTTTTTATAAAAGGATTTGGTACGACCATAAATCTTTTAGGCTTGTTATTGGTTNTTTTATCGGCTCTTTTTCTAGGACTTATTTTTGTTGTAATTCGCAAAATGGGAACTAAAGANAATCCCTTAGTTATTATAAATTACTTTATGGTAATGGCTTTTATTTTTGGCGGAGTTATGTCTATAAATCATTGGAGAAATCCGAATACAAGCGAATGGATTTTACTTTTAAGCTTAGGTGTTTTTGGGCATGCAGGTCAGCTTTATATGACAAAAGCATTTCAAACACAAGAAACAAGTTTAATTGCACCTTTAAAATATCTAGAAGTAATTTTTATGATTATTATTGGGGCTACTTGGTTTGGAGAAATTTATGATTTTTGGACTTTATTCGGAATCTTTTTAATCTTATTAGGGCTGGTTTATAATGTTTTTTTAAAAAATAAATTATAAAGAGTTTGTCATAAAAGTTGTCCTCGCGGCTGCAGGTATTTTAGAGTTTATATCATCCTAATTTTTTTCATTCTTAGCAGAGTAAAGTTACATTAAATGCCTGGCTGTTGCATCTTATCGAAGATTTTTTTGAGTAGTATATGTGTTTAGATAGCTTTAGGTAAATATTTTGAGTTCAATTTATTTACGAATAATCTTCTGTTTAAACTTCATTAGAAGTGCTAAGAAAACAATAACGGTTAAAGATAGTAAAAATAGAAAGCTCAATTTTAAACTGAAGGTATGCGAGATATATCCTAATAAAACAGGTCCTAGTAAAAAGCCAATAAATCCAATACCAGACACAAAGGATATTCCTATAGAGGCTTTTACACCGGTTGTTTTACCTGCTATTCTAAATAATTCTGGAATAATAACAGAAAGCCCAAGCCCTAAAATTCCGAAGCCAACTAAAGTAATTTCAAAAACACTTATAAGAATGCATGCATACCCAATACTAGCAATAATGCAGCCGTAAAAAATTATTTTTAAAGAGCCGATTTTTTCACTAATTCTATCAGCAAAGAACCTACCGAAAGTCATCATAATAGAGAAAAATATAAATCCAAACCCAATACGATTTTCCTCCACAACGCCAACTACCTCTTTCAAATACAAGCCACTCCAATGCTCAATAGCACCCTCACTACTCATAATAACAAAAGCAATAAAAGCGATAATAAATAAGGGTTTTAAGGCATTAAAATCATATTCTTTCTTTTCTTTTGAAACTGATTCTTCCACAATTTTGTAATAATTTTTAGCTAGAATACTATTTGTTATGATTACAAAGAGGACAATAAATAGCATGTGATATGCTGGTTTTGTGAAAACAGCTAGTAAAAAACTACCTAAAGTAGCACCAATGGCGCCACCTAAACTGAAAAAACCGTGCGCGGCAGACATAAAATTTTGTGAATCTTTTTTTTCTATATTAGAGACTAAAGCATTCATAGCAATATCTGTAGATCCCACAAATATACCTGCAACAAATAATGAAACACATAAGAGGATATAGCTAGGAGCCAGCAAAGGGAATATAAAGGAAGTTGCAAATAAAACTACACCTATTAAAGAATAACGCCCTAAACCCACTTTTTTTGTAATAAACGGCACTAATGGTAGAAATAATAAAATACCCAAAGCAAAACAAAATAAGGCAATACCTATTTCAGAATCGTTTAATTGTAATTTTTCTTTTACATGCGGAATGTATAACACCCAAGTACCTATAATAAAGTTTAACGATGCAAAGATCCAGGCAACAGAAAAATACTTAAATTTTGATAAAATAATTTTGAGAGAATGCATCTTAAAATACTTAATTTTTTTTGAGAGCTCGCTTCACTATAGCCTTAAGGAACTAACTTCATTATTTTTTAAGTGGTAAAAATAATCTTTTTACCACTTAAAAAATGCAAATATATCTATTGTTGTCGTTATAGAATCTTAATATTTATAAGATTGTTTTTTTATTTTTTACTTGAATATTTTTTTTGGCTTAAGGTTATTAAATTTTTAAAAGAGGCTACAACTGCCAATTCAACATCTAAATACGGTTTTTCAAGTAAAGCAATTGATGCGTTTAATTTATCTATTTGCGAGGTACTAATCTCTTTTTTAGTAAGAATGTTTAAAAGAATATTTGATGTTATTGCCAAGTTTTTAGAAAGTTCTCCTAAAGGTTTTACGTTTGGGTTATTAAGAACGGCTTGCAATTCATCGTAATTTTTTGACCAATGTTTAAGATAAATTTTAATTTCATTAAAATTTTCTTGAGCAACTAGTTTATTAAAAGTTACGGCATCTTTAGCATCAGCTACACAAGCATCAGCAAATAGCGTAAAGGGTGAGAATGTTTTATATTCTGTTCCTGCTTCATTTCTAGAATATATTTTTTTGGGTTCACATAAATTAGACAATGTTTTTAACGCATTATTTTCTTGATGATTGCTAATATTTCTAAGAATTACAGCCCTGTTTTTAATATGAGTAATACCTAATTCTTCTAATTGAAAATTTATAACTTTCAATCTTTTTTGCATATTATTTACATCATTTACTTCTTTGGCAGACCAAAAACGTTCTGCTATTGCTGCAGTTCTTGGCCAAATTCTAGAGTCTATCGTTCTTGAGGTCACCAATTCACTCCACATCGTTGTTTCAGCTCCTAAAATTCTTTTACGTTCTTCTTTCGTTAAAATAGCATCTCCTAAAGGATCTACCGAGTAATGATGCTCAATAGACAGCATTCTATCTATATAATAACCTGCAGAAAGCACCCCTTGATACCCTCGTTTTGCAGCTTCAATTAAAGTACTTTGTTCCAGTCCTTCACGTTTTCCTCTCCAAGAGTGAATAACTGCAGAGGTTGGTAAAGAGGGTGTTAAAATTTCGTCCCAGCCCATTAATTTTTTTCCTAATTTTTTTAATATTTTCTCTAATTTTATATTAAAATAGGTTTGTAATTCATGATTGCTTTTTAAATTATGTTCTTTTTTAAATTCTTGAATTTTTTCATTCTCGTCCCAATGTTTTCCTTCATTTTCATCACCACCAATATGAAAATATTCATCAGGAAATAAAGGAGTAATTTCTGTAAATAAATTTTCTAAAAAAGTATAGGTTGCCTCTATAGAGGGATTTAATGTAGGATCAAAAATGCCAGAAAATCGCTCTATAGCGTAATTAGCTCCCTCTTTACTCCCTAATTCTGGGTAGGCCGTTAATATTGCCGTCGAATGACCAGGAACATCAAACTCTGGGATGACTCTTATTCCTAAGTTTGATGCGTATTTTACAATTTCTTTCACTTGTTCTTGTGTGTAAAATAAGCCATCTGAAGCTTTTTCATGTAACTTTGGGTAGACTTTAGATTCTACTCTAAAACCTTGGTCATCTGTTAAATGCCAGTGAAAAACGTTTAACTTTACAGAAGCCATCGCATTTAAATTACGCTTTAAAACTGACATGGGTTGAAAGTGACGTGCAGCATCAATCATTAAACCTCTCCAAACAAACCTTGGAGAATCTTTAATGGCAACTCCTTCAAAATAATACCCATTTTGGTTAAAATTAACCAGCTGTAAGAGTGTCTCTAAGCCTCTTAAAGCACCAACATCTGTCTTTGCTTTTATTAAAACGCTATTTTCTTTTACTTCTAAAGAGTAGGTTTCATCACTTTCGATGGTTAAATTTGATACGGTATCAAAACTAATTTTTATAGATGNTTTTTCTCGTTTTATAGGAAAACCAGCATCAATAAAAACACCGGTTCTGTTAGCTAATCTTCGTAAAAATTGAACAGAAGCATTGCAACTCTTTTTTTAAAATCTTTGCCAGCAATAGAAATTGTTACTGTTTCATCTATTTTAAACGGCGTATTATTTTTATTAATTTGCTGTGGCCAAGGCATTAAATTATATTTTTCCTGAAGGGTATCTTGAGAAAATAAATATTGATGAAATATNGCAATTACTAAAATTAAAATATTTTTTTTCATTTGTTACGTTTTATATGTGTGTGTNTTTTTGCAATTTGTAAATTAATAATNATACCTTTTAAAGGCTTCTATTGCAGCATAGTCAGTCAAACCTAAATCGTTGTATTTTTTTGCTGTTAATCGATTTCTATCTTCAACTCTAACCCAAAATTCTCTAGAATCATCTCCTTGAAACATTACGCCATCTTTTTGAGATTGATGATAAAAAATAGCATGTCTTTTTCTTAAAACTTGCTCTGGACTCATAGGTACAGCCATTTCAATTTCATGAGAATCCCACTCATGCCAAGCGCCTCTATACAACCAAACCCAGCAATCTTTCATGTATTCTTTTTCAGATTTCATTTCTTTTAAAGCTGCAAAAAGGGCATCTAAACAAACTTTATGTGTTCCATGTGGATCTGCTAAATCTCCAGCAGCAAAAATTTGATGAGGTTTTACAGTATCTATAATGTTTTTCATTTTGGCGATATCGTCTTCAGATAAATTTCCTTTTTTTATAGTTCCTGTTTCGTAAAAAGGAAGGTTTAAAAAATGCACATTTTTGTCTGGTAAACTGAGGTATCGGGTTGCGCCAAGCGATTCACTTTTACGAATAGCTCCTTTTAGTTTTCTTACATCTAGAGAATCTACAAGGTCATTCCCTTTTTTATTTTTGATAAATTCAATAATACCGTTCACTTTTTTAGAGTCTGTGTTAAATTCTTTAGAAATCTCTGCAAACTTTAAAGCCTCTTCATCTGAAACAGCAATATTACCAGACGTTTGATAAGCTACATGCACTTCATGCCCTTGTTGCACTAACCTATCAAATGTTCCGCCCATAGAAATTACATCATCATCGGGATGCGGACTAAAAATAATAACTCTTTTTTTACTAGGATTGGCTCTTTCGGGTCTATTAGAATCTTCTGCAAAAGGTTTTCCACCGGGCCAGCCTGTAATTGTATGCTGTAGTTTGTTAAACATTTTAATATTTAAATCATATGCGGTTCCTTCTTCTGCTAAAAGACCAGACATGCCATTATCATTGTAATCTTGGTCTGTTAATTTTAAGATTGGCTTGGCTAAAAGGTTGCTTAACCAAGTAACAGCTTTCAACTTTAAAGGCGCATTCCAAACACACGATTTTACGAGCCAAGGCGTCTTTACACGGGTTAATTCCGAGGAGGCTTCTTCGTCTAAAACAAAGGTTGTGTTGCCATGTTGTTGCAAATAGGTGGCAGGAACTGTGGCACTAATATCTCCTTCTATGGTTTTTTTTAAGATTGTATTTTTATTTGCTCCCCAAGCCAAAAGCACAATTCTTTTTGCATCCTTTACGGTTCCTATTCCCATGGTAATTGCTTTTCTGGGAACATTTTCGATTCCGAAAAATGAAGGGGCAGCATCTATTCTTGTAATGTGGTTTAAGGTGATTATTCTGGTTCCAGAATTTAGGTGAGAACCAGGCTCGTTAAAACCAATATGGCCTGTTCTACCAATACCTAAAAGTTGAAAATCTAAGCCTCCTAAAGTTTTTATCTTCATCTCATAGTCGATACAATATTGGTGCAGCTGGTCTATAGAAATAGCACCATTAGGAATGTTGATGTTTTCTGGCAATATATTTACATGATTAAAAAGGTGTTCGTGCATAAAGTAAAAATAGCTCTGAATATTACTTTTATCCATCGGAAAATATTCATCTAAATTAAAGGCAATCACATTCTCAAAGCTTAAACCATCTTCTTTATGCATTCTAACCAACTCTTCGTATACCTTTATTGGAGAAGAACCAGTGGCTAAACCTAAAACACATTTTTTATTTTGATCTTGTTTTTCTTTTATTAAACTTCCAATTTCTTGAGCAACCAAAATAGATGCTTCAAAAGATGATTTGAAAGTTACATTGTGAATTTTCTCAAACCTTGTGTTTTCAAATTGACCTATAGGCTGGTGTTTTGTGTGTAATTGCTGAAACATAATATATATTTTAAAACAGTTTATTNTCTTTTAAGTAAAAGTAGTGTTGCTCTTTTTTCTAATATAATTTATTCGACCAAAAACAGTAATTTACGCATAAAAAACAGCTAAAAATATATTTCTAAATTTCTGATTGTACTAATTAAACAGAAATAACTTTATTCGAAATTATTACAGTCACACTAATAAAAGGTTACTTTTATTTTTTTATAATTTAGACT
>JGI20157J14317_10004723_pt1 | contig 10404 bp, 8 predicted proteins | sample COG_07_FD_14317 | JGI IMG/M metagenome (IMG submission 14317)
AGTTACACAAGATTTTCAGGCAGAAACAATTCGAGCAGCAGCCGTCGCTGCCAATATTGTTTTCGTAAATTTACCTATTACGCACCAGACATTAAACGCAGAAAATATCAGGCTTCATGCAAACGAAATAGACAAAAGTGCTGGCCCCGTTTTGGCTTATTGTGCATCAGGAACGCGATCGACAATCATATGGGCACTTGGCCAAGCAGAAAGAAGACAGGCTGATGATATAATTGTTGCAGCGCAATCGGCTGGTTATGATCTTGAATACCTGAGAGCGACATTGAATGCATTATCAAAAAAATAGGCATGCATTATATAAAAAGACTAATAGATTAATACATTAATACATTATCAAAAAAGTACTTAAATAAATTCTTGTGGCTGCTTTGAGTTTACAAATATATCAAGTAAAAATGATATCGTTCGTTTTTCAAGCAAGACTAGTTAGCGTGGCAAATCAACAATAAATGCGTTTCCAGATAAATTAGGAACGTATCGTATATCTCCACCTAACCGTGTCATAATTTCCTTACAAATTGCCAATCCCAATCCTGCTCCACCGCTTTCCGCTTCTTCAATACGAGCAAATTTTTCAAATATTACGGCCCGAGATGATACTGGGATTGGTGTTCCATTATCAGCAAAAACAATTGACACAATTTCGTCACTCAGCAGCACCTCTACTGTAAGAGTTGGTTCATCGGCGTCACAGTATTTTTGAGCGTTGGTTATCAGATTTATAAATACCTGATTAAGACGGTCCAAATCAGTCTTCAGCGTAATCGCCTCATCCAAGTGACGCCTTGTGACCTTAAGCTGCCTTATGGCTACCGCCTGGGCCGTCAATATGGCTTTCTCGAGAACTTTACTCAGTCTACCGTTCTCCACATTTAGATTTACCTGTCCATTTTCCAGCACACTCAGATCCAAAAGATCATCAAGTAATCGAGTTAAGCGAATTGTTTCCCCATGAATAATTGAAGCGTATTCGGTTTTTTCGAGTTTCCCAAGCCCTTCAGTATCCAGCAAAATTTCCGCAAAAGAACGGATAGAAGTCATCGGCGTACGCAATTCATGACTAATCTGACTTAGAAAAGCATCTTTTTGTACAGAGAGCGCAGTAAGTTTATCATTTGCGTCACGCAGTTGTCTTGCAGTTCGGGCCAACTCATCTGACTTAGTCTCTAACTGGTTAGAATATTCAAGAATTTGCGCTGACTCATCAGCAACGGCCATCAAATCCTGAACCGAAACAGATGCCCCGCCTACCAATTGACTGATCATCGCATGAGCAGTTGCTGCGCCTACAGATGCAGACAATTCACGTTCAAGGTTTTGCAAAAAAGCCTGTGTCGGTTCTGGCAAATAACCGTGCATTCCTTGCTTGCGGGCTTCAACGCGAAAGAGATTTTGTGCTTCTGTTGGTCCAAGGATACGTTGCGACATAATCATCAAGTCTTCAGATGTCGCCAATGTTGCTTCCCACCCACGTGTTTGTGTTGAGTGATTAAACACATTAACAAATTGAGCACCTTGTAAACGCTCCAAAGGGTCCGGAAATGTAAGTAAAGAGATTACTATGAAAGCAAAGGTATTCAAAGTCAGTGACCAAACCATAGCATGCACTGTAGCATCCATACCTTCGATGCCATAAAGAGCCAATGGTCGTAAAAGACTTACACCCCACGGTCCATTTTCAAAGATCTCAAGGCTCAATATTGCTCCAGGGCCAAAACTTGGCAGGAGCGAACAATAAACCCAAATTATAAAGCCAACTATCAATCCTGATAGAGCACCGGTACGCGTTGCGCCGCGCCAAAAAATACCACCAAGCATTGCAGGCAAAAACTGTGCCACCCCAACGAATGAAATGAGACCGATGGCAGCCAAGGCTGCGCCGCCACCGGACAAGCGGTAGTAAAGATAACCAAACCCAATAATTACCATAATAGAGGTGCGCCTTGCGAAAATAATAACATTACGCACATCACCCGATACGGACGCTCCATTTCCGTGCACACTCAACCAAACAGGCATTACAATGTGATTAGAAACCATAGTAGCCAGAGCAAGGGTCGCGACAATGACCATCGAGGTTGCAGAAGAAAAACCACCTAGATAACTTAAAGTAGCCAAGCCAATCTGACCTTCAGCCAATGGGACCGTGAGCACGAACAGATCTGGATTTGAGCCAGCCGGCATCAAGTCGAGCCCAATAACTGCAATCGGAACCACAAATAAGCTCATTAGCATCAGATAAAGTGGGAAAGCCCAACTGGCGATTTGAAGGTGTCGTTCGTCCTGATTTTCAACAACCAAAACCTGAAACATGCGCGGTAGGCACAAAAAAGCAGCAGCAGACAAAGCTGTAAGTGCAACCCACCGGTTTGGATCTACGCCCCACTCCCCGATGGGGGATGTGTCTATTCGCTCCATCATCGGACCTATTCCACCCGCAATGCCCCAAACCACAAACACTCCAACAGCAATTAAGGCCACTAATTTTACGCCAGCTTCAACTGCGATGGCTATAACAATACCGTCATGGCGTTCATTGGTATTCAGATTACGCGTACCAAAAAGAACAGTAAAAATCGCCAAACCTACAGCAATCCAAAATGCAGCTCCAGGCTGGCTGAAGCTATTTGTCCCGTCCGGACCAGAAAATATAGCCAAGGATAATGTCACAGATTGTAATTGAAGTGCAATGTATGGAGTAACGCCCACCACCGCCATAATTGTAACCACAATAGCCAGCAAATTTGATTTCCCGTAACGTGCTGAAATCAAGTCAGCAACCGAAGTCACGCGTTGCGCGCGGCCAATGCGTACCAATTTACGCAACACCCACCACCATCCAATCATTACGAGACTGGGACCCAAGTATATCGTGACAAATTCCATTCCTGATCTGGCCGCATAACCAACAGCTCCGTAGAAAGTCCAAGCGGTACAGTAGATGGAAAGTGACAAGGTATAGACAAGAGGCGAACCAAGCCAGCCACGCCTACCTAAGGCAGCAGCACGTTCTGCATAGAATGCAATAGCAAAAAGAAAAATTACATAGGCAAAACTTACGCCAATCAGCTGATTAACTGATGTCATTGGCCCGTTTTGCCCACATCCATATCATCCAAGTCCGTAGTAGTTTCCTGTTCCAAGGTATGGCGTAGACACCAGCGTAAAATACTCGAAAGAAGGATCAGAATCCCCCAAACTAAAAAGACATAAATAACGGCAGATGACGTAGAGACTGGATCATTGTTATTAGAAACATTTAATCCCGTTGGCCAGAATATTGGAAACAACCAAAGAAGAAGGCCAAGTACCGGTAAAAGACGCAGCGCATCCATCATCCGGCGTTGCCGGTATCCACTTTGTTCCAAAAATTTTGAAGGTGTAGATGGCATGCTCATTTTGCTAATTGAACCAAATCACGTACAGCCGTGATCACTTCCGTGTTGGAAAACGGCTTGGTCATAAATCGACTGACACCAGCTTTTTCCGCCTGTTCACGATCTCTCATTTGTCCCCGCGCCGTGAGCATTAGAATAGGTAATGTCAAAAAACTCGGATCTTCTCGCAATTCAGTCAATATATCGAGACCATTCTTTCCTGGGAGCATATAATCAAGGATTACAAGATTGGGGCGAATATTTCGAATTTTCTCGACAGCGCTTGCACCATCGGAATGAGTATCAACCGTCCATCCCTCACGGCTAAGCAAAAAACGCAGAGCCTCAATTATATTAACCTCATCTTCAATTAGCAGAACATGTTTATCCATGCTCGCGTTCCTCCCGCTTTATAGACATATCCAAAAGTAGGCTTTCATATCAGTCGAATTATGTTCAGTTTTTACCCACCTGTCAAAATAGTTAGAATTCCTCACCTAAAATAGAAGGTTCTCGCCGTCCCATACAATTGCGCCGCGAACAAATACGACAAGACGAACCCATTTCTTCTGTTAAAATGGTAGGATCAATTTGCCCGCTTGCGACTGGAACAATTAACATGGTTGCTTCCGTCAATGGTGCAGAATTTACGACTGAAGAACCTATCAGCTCCGCAGCAGCAAAACACTGAAAAACTGTATCAGTGTGCCTAGAAATTTGTATTCTTTTCGAAATAATATGTCCTGCCTGACCCATAACCTGAAATAATGGCCATAATGGGCATGCAGCGCCATATCTTGGAATTGTAAAACCCGGAATACTTTTGCGAAATAGTAAAGCGCCGGAACGGTCCGCTGTAACCAAGCCCATTCCTAAACGGGGAACAGAAGCTAAACGTCGCATTATGCATGGCAAAGACACTTGAAACTTTGAAGCTAACTGAACCAGATCAGGCCCTAAAACCTCCAGTTGAGCTAGTAAGTGGCTCATCTTAACTTGGGCACTATCGGCAACAATTTTTTCCAAAAAGCTTTCAGCAATTTGACGCGCCGAAATAGAGGTTAAATTCGAAGCATTAATTATTTCATCAGCAGGCTTAATTCGACCTGCTTCAATCTCAGGAAAACAGTAGTCGTTAGCAGCCAGAAATGCTTCAACTTCTTCTTGCGGAGAACTAGATATTGCTGCCTCTCCTGAATCAACATCCAAAAAACCGACGAGAGCTTTAGAACTAGCAGCCAATCGGCGGCTATCTGAGTCAATGTTTGCATGAAACTTATCACGCCAGTGAGGTTCAAGTTTTTTGTCTTCTACCAAAATAGACGCGGTAGATCTGATCGATGCTGCTGTAGATAAAACTTCATGTACGGATGCTGCTAACTGGGGATCATGGGTAATCCGGTCATTAAGCGTTGCAATCATCTGCTCTAAACCAAATATTTTTTGATTTGATACTGCGAGTAAATTTGCCCAACTTGGAAATCTAGCCACAAATTCTTCAACGCGATCTAATTCTTCGCTAGATACACCAGTTCCGTGCGCTGCTTCACGCAACGATGCAATTAGAGCAATTTCAGCGCGTTCCGTAAGCGTGGAGGCATCCACTTTAAGTCGAGCAGCAATATCAAGCAGGAGTTTCCCACCGATTTTTCGCCGATTATGTTCGATCAGATTAAGATATGACGCGGATATCCCAATCTGACGGGCCAGGTCTGCCTGCTTACATCCCAAAATAATCCGGCGTTCCCGGATACGACTGCCTGTAAGGGCTTCACGTGACATTACTGTGAACTCTCTCTTTCTGAGGTTTTTTAATAAGCTTCTGCACTGCGATATAACAAAATTTACAACATTCACTATTTTTTTGTGCATATGTTTACAAAATAATTATGAAAAACAAAGGTCTTATTGCGAAATTTTCATAAATAAAGCAATAACCAGTCCACATCAAATGATGTCGTACCGTGAATGACAATACGGTCAACGGTGCTCTTTAATTAATGGGAGGATTTTCATGTCCAAAATAAACCTGACGCGTCGCAGTGTGCTTCAAACAGGGGCAATTACAGGCGCGGGTCTCGCACTACCAACCTACCTTTCAGCGGCCAGCCACTCTGGATTTACAAATGCGCCAACTGGCGACACGGTAACGCTTGGCTTTAACGTACCACAAACTGGACCGTATGCAGATGAAGGCGCTGACGAACTACGCGCATATAAATTAGCCGTTGATCACTTGAATGGTGGCGGTGATGGCGGTTTAATGAACACATTTTCGTCTAAAGCGTTGCAGGGCAACGGCATTTTGGGCAAAAAAGTTGAATTCGTTACAGGCGACACTCAAACTAAGTCTGATGCCGCTCGTGCATCGGCTCGCTCCATGATTGAAAAAGACGGCGCAGTGATGATTACTGGAGGTTCTTCTTCAGGTGTTGCAGTTGCTGTACAGGCCCTTTGTCAGGAAGCTGGCATTATTTTCATGGCGGGTCTGACCCACTCAAATGACACAACGGGCAAAGATAAAAAAGCTAATGGCTTCCGTCATTTCTTCAACTCTTACATGTCTGGAGCAGCGCTTGCACCAATTCTCGCTGACAATTACGGCAAGGACCGTAAAGCCTACCATCTTACAGCAGATTACAACTGGGGCTACACCACAGAAGAAGCTGTCCGCACATCTACGGAAGCGATGGGTTGGGAGACCGTCGCAGCTGTAAAAACGCCACTTACTCAAACAGACTTTTCTTCCTATATCGCACCGGTACTCCAATCGGGTGCAGACGTTCTTGTTTTGAACCACTATGGCGGTAACATGGTCAACTCATTGACTAACGCTGTACAATTTGGCCTGCGCGAAAAGCAAGTAAATGGCAAAAACTTTGAAATCATCGTGCCACTTTACTCTCGTTTGATGGCAAAGGGTGCTGGCGCAAACGTAAAAGGTATCTTCGGATCAGCAAACTGGCATTGGTCACTGCAAGATGAGGGCTCTAAAGCTTTTGTTAAGTCATTTGGCACAAAGTATGGTTTCCCACCCAGTCAGGCTGCCCACACAACTTACGTACAAACGTTGTTGTATGCTGATGCAGTGGAACGTGCCGGATCATTCAACCCATGCGCCGTTGGTGAAGCTCTAAGCGATTTCCAGTTTGATGGAATGGGCAATGGCCCGACACTATATCGTGGTGCTGACCATCAGTGTTTCAAAGATGTTCTAGTGGTTAAGGGTAAAGAAAACCCAACTTCAGAATTTGACCTGCTGGAAATTGTTGAAATCACTCCAACCTCTCAAGTTACTTATGACGCTTCAATTTTTGGCGGCGAATTGGGTGCTTGTAATCCAGGTGCGTAAGCATTTTTGTTTGGGGTGGGCTTTAACGTCCACCCCATTCCCTATCCCTAACAGATAAACAACCAATTAAAGGTCAGGCTGATGGAAGCAATTATCCTGCAAGTCCTTAATGGGCTAGACAAAGGATCAGCTTATGCTCTGATCGCTCTTGGACTAACGCTTATCTTTGGTACGCTGGGCGTGGTAAACTTTGCGCATGGAGCACTTTTTATGATTGGCGCTTTCTGCGCCGTAACACTCAGCCGAATTATTTCAATCAGCCGTACAATAATAGACGATTCCCAGACAGACTTCCTTGGCAACCCTCTCAAGGTCGATGTTCCGTACGTCTATGATTGGTTCGGACAAGCTACAGGCGACGTAATTATCGACTGGGCAGTGCCACTATCTATACTGTTCGCAATTCCAATTATGGTGGCCATCGGTGTCGCGATGGAACGTGGACTAATAAAACACTTCTACAAGCGTCCTCATGCAGACCAAATTTTGGTTACGTTTGGCCTGGCTATTGTTTTGCAAGAAATCATCAAATATTTTTATGGAGCAAATCCCATCCCAACACCGGCTCCGGACGCTTTCCGCGGTTCTTTCGATTTTGGCGCGGCTTTCGGATTTGATCCCAATGTAATAATTTANCCATATTGGCGTTTGGTTTATTTCAGTTTCGCAGCAGTAATCATAGCAAGTGTTTTTGCCTTCCTACAATTTACTACTTTTGGAATGGTTGTGCGTGCAGGAATGGCTGACCGCGAGACTGTACAGCTTCTCGGTATCAACATTGATCGACGCTTTACTTTGATGTTTGGAATGGCCGCTGCAGTAGCCGGTCTGGCCGGAGTCATGTATACACCTATTAACTCACCCAACTATCATATGGGAATGGATTTCCTTGTTCTTAGTTTTGTCGTAGTGGTTGTCGGTGGTATGGGTTCACTACCCGGCGCGGTACTAGCTGGATTCCTTTTGGGCATTCTTGAAAGCTTTGCCTCAATGCGTGAAGTTTTAACTATACTACCTGGTTTAAACCAGATCATCATTTACCTCGTTGCAATTATCATTTTGTTGACCCGTCCACGTGGCCTAATGGGCCGCAAGGGCGTGATGGAGGATTAAGCGTATGTTCGGACTGGAATATAAAGACTCACGTATGCTGATTTTGGTGGCCATACTCGTTGCTTTAGCCCCATTTATGTTGAACCCGTTTCCAGAGGGCTCTGGTATGGCCCAATTTAACGCTGGCTACCCAGATTTAATGCAACGTTTTGTTATTTTTGGGATATTTGCGATTGGGTTCAATATACTTTTTGGCCTTACTGGGTATCTTTCCTTCGGTCATGCAGCTTTTCTAGGCGTGGGAAGCTACGCAGCGATGTGGATGATGAAGTTGCTAACTATGAACGTTGTTCCTGGAATCATTTTTTCCGTTTTAGTCGCAGGTGTTTTTAGTTTGGCTGTTGGTTGGATATCACTTCGGCGCTCAGGAATATACTTTTCAATTCTTACGCTAGCCTTCGCCCAGATGTCATATTCACTAGCATACTCAGTCCTAACCCCTATCACGGGTGGTGAAACCGGCTTGCAGCCAAAGGTAACTGACCCACGAATTCTTGACGGGTCTTTAGCAGAGGGCACAATAGCGAAAGCAAATTTCTTTGGGCTCGAGATGGGATCAAGTTTTGAATTACAGCTAGGCTCTTGGTTATTTACTTTTAACGCTGGTTACTACTTAGCGGCTGTTGTCATGCTAATAGCTTTTTATATATCAATACGTATCTTCCGTTCACCATTCGGGTTAATGTTGCGTGCCGTTAAGTCCAATCAACAGCGATTAAATTACACTGGATTAAATACTAAACCTTACACATTGGCCGCTTTTGTTATCTCTGGCATGTATGCTGGACTTGCAGGTGGGTTAATGGTGGCGATGGACACACAAGTCGGAGCAGAACGAATGTTTTGGACTGCCTCAGGTGAAGTCGTACTAATGACAATTCTAGGTGGTGTTGGGACACTGATCGGCCCGGTACTCGGTGCAAGCGCAATCAAATATATGGAAAATATTTTATCCAAGATAAACTCAGATATTTTGCACCAGTGGTTTGCATTTCTTCCCGACGGACTGGAAGAATTTGTCATTACTTTGATTTACCCTTTCATCGGCAAAGGATGGCATCTCACACTTGGCCTAATTTTTATGGCAGTCGTGATATTTTTGCCCGGCGGCTTGGTTGAAGGCGGACAGCGAATAGCAAACCTTTTCAAGCGTAAGATGCCGGGCAAAGATGCTCGTGATAACAAATCGTAGCCTACGGAATAAGGAAACCAATTGATGGGCATTCTTGAAGTGAAAAACGTAGGTAAGAGGTTTGGTGGTCTTCAGGCACTGGGCGATGTAAATCTCAGTATTACTGAAAACTCTGTGCATGCAATTATTGGCCCCAATGGTGCAGGTAAATCTACCTTGTTAAATTGTCTCGTGGGCAAACTTATTCCAGATACTGGNTCTGTCATGTTCGACGGAAAATCCGTTTTAGGCCTAAAACCTTTTGAGATCAATCAAATGGGTATTTCGCGGGTCTTTCAAACACCTGAAATTTTTGGTGATCTGTCTGTTTTAGAAAATATGATGATCCCCTGCTTCGCAAAACGAGATGGAGCTTTTACGCCAAACGCATTCATTAATATGATGAAAGATCGGGAGATTGTCGAACGTGCTGAACATGTCCTTGAAGAAATGAATATGTCAGAAAAGCAACAAATGCCTGCAGCATCACTGTCGCGAGGTGACAAACGTCGGCTAGAGATTGGTATGTGTCTGTCACAAGAACCTCGCCTTTTGTTGTTAGACGAGCCAACCGCAGGGATGGCGCGAGCGGATACAAATAACACAATCGACCTGCTGAAACAGATCAAAGACGAACGTGAAATCACCATCGCAATTATTGAACATGATATGCATGTAGTTTTCTCGTTAGCGGAGCGGATCACCGTACTCGCTCAAGGTACACCTTTAGTAGAAGATACACCTGACAATATCAAAGGACACCCGAAAGTGCGTGAAGCATATTTAGGTGAAACCCAAGACGCAGCCTAAACTAACGCCGGCTAAGAATGGAGCACTGACATGAACGTCAAAACTGGTTTATCCAAAGGCATGAACCATGCCCAAACCGCCCCAGCCTTTCTAAGCGTTTGGGACATGCACGCGTACTATGGAGAAAGTTACATTGTGCAGGGCATCAGTTTCAATGTGCATGAGGGTGAAATTTTAGCTCTATTAGGCAGAAATGGGGCGGGTAAGACTACCACGCTGCGATCTATTGCGCGCATGGATGAACCAGAAGTACGACACGGCGAGATCTGGTTAGATCACCAACCTTTACACAGAATGAAAAGTCATGAAGCGTCTCAACTTGGGCTTGGACTTGTTCCTGAAGATCGACGAATTATCGCGGGCCTTACCGTCGAAGAAAACCTTAAATTGGCTCAGATTTCCCCACCAATAGGGTGGTCTTTGGAACGGCTGTACAATCTTTTTCCACGTTTGGGCGAACGGCGATTACAAGAAGGCGTTACCCTGTCTGGCGGTGAGCAACAGATGCTATCAATTGCGCGAGCTTTAGCTCGTGATATCAAAGTTTTACTATTAGATGA
>JGI20157J14317_10004740_pt1 | contig 10384 bp, 10 predicted proteins | sample COG_07_FD_14317 | JGI IMG/M metagenome (IMG submission 14317)
CTGGCCGATGGACAATTGGCTACGGACATTGCAAGGGCGTTAAGTCCGGTATGCGAGTATCTAAGGAAGAGTGCGTTACGTTACTTACCGAAGATCTCAACGAAGCTGGAGCAGTCGTAAAACGCTACGTTAGTGTACCGTTAAGCCAAGAACAATTTGATGCACTTGTATCCTTTGTGTTCAATATCGGGGGTGGAGCCAACTTTCAAAACTCAACCCTACTAAAGAAGTTGAACCAAGGCTTATACGATGAAGTACCAGAGCAAATCATGCGCTGGAACAAGGCACGAGTAGAGGGCAATTTAAAGCCCCTTAGAGGCCTCACACGACGCCGTACAGCAGAGGCGGCACTGTTCGCTATGAACACACCTCTTGCAGACGATGGTGGCGATTTGATGGCTCAGAAGCCTGAACAAACTGCACCCAAGCCTCTAAAGAAATCTAAGACATTAGCAGGAGCCGGTTTAGCTGGTGGTGCTGGTATCGCTACAGAGATAGCCGGGCAGTTACAGCCCCTCGTAGGTTACTCTGAATCTATTAAATACATATTCTTGGCCGCATCGTTGGCCGGGGTTGCTCTAGTTACTTACGCTAGAATGAAGGACAGCAAAGAGGGTGTCCACTAATGAGCCTAGTCAAAAATATGAATGCTCGTAAGAAGGCCGGTAAAAGCCGCTCTAAGAGCAAAAGCACTATTAGTGATAAGACATACAAAGACCTTCAAGCAGGTAAAATGGCTAAAGGTGGTCTAACCAAGAAGAAAAAGAAATAATGTTTGGTATTTTTACTAAAATTAAAATCATAGTGGCCGGTTTAATGGCCGCTTTATTNCCCATCCTTTACATCATCGGCCGTCGGGACGGTGCCAAGGTTGAAGAGGTCAAGCAAGTAAAGGCCTCCGCAAAAGCGGCAGAACAACGNGCCGATTTTTATAAGGAGATGGAGACTACCAACAATGAAATTGAAAGCACTAAACCTCGTACTAGGGATGACATTACTGACCGCTTGCGCAAGCACGGTCTATAAGACTGAAGTAGAAGTCTACTGTCCCGCAATAAAAGTTTATTCCGAGGATTTTAATAATCGTCTAGCAGACGAAATTGAAGATCTACCCGCCGATAGTCCAGCTATCGAAGAGGCCATTTCCAATTACATCGTTCTCAGAGACAAAGTTCGAGCTTGTGAAAAGCAAGCCGACACATTGAAGAGAAAACAAAATAATGAGTGATCCCTTAACAGCAACAGGCCTAGTAGGCGACCCAAGTGCGCTCCCCGACCAAATGTCTATTGACAGGCAGGGTAAGCCGAGCCCGACGGTGTACCCCGGAGGTACGCCACCTAAAGATCAGGCTCTCCCCACGACAACATCTACACCGGGGCCAACAGGAAACTACGCTACAAATAATTCGTCTGTTGCTAACAATTCGGATTATGTAGGTAATGTAAACGTCACAGATACCACCACTGATATACTCAGTGACCCAGACTCATTTATTGATGGTGTTGGGGGAAATCTGTCGGACAAAGTTGAAGACATCGACGCTAACACTACAGGTACAAATTTAGACGGTAGTGATTACAATATGGATGTTGATGGTATAAACGCCGCTACATCCACTAGTGCAGTGTCTACTGCCTCGGGTGTTACTGCACCTAATACAGCAAGCACATATGATGCGGCCACAACCGCCGGGCAAGTAAATGATGCTCTGGGCGAAGCCGCTACAATGGACACAAACGATAAAGCTATCGTTGATGCAGATGGCCTAGTAATAGATCAACAGGGTGTTGCTACAGGAGTTAACGAAGACGGCTCTATAAACGAGACTGGCCTAGCGTTAAATTCGTTTGCTCACCAAAACGTCAGTAACGTAATTGATACCAGCACAGTCGCTGGTAAGATGCTTGCCCAGAACTTGGGTGAGGGTAATTACTTAGATTCTAAAGCTACTGTTAAAGGACAACTAGAGATCCTGACAGGGGAGTTTACCGACTCCGTAACAGGTGAACCAAAGATTCCTACATGGGCGGCGGGTATTGCTCGTAACGTATCTCGCTCTATCGCATTTAAAGGTATTACAGGTACGGCCGCTACCGGTGCATTAGCACAGGCGATGATTGAGGCTACCTTACCTATCGCTCAAGCAGACAGTCAGTTCTATCAAACGCTGACAGTAAAAAATATAGACAACAAACAGCAGATGATCATCAACAAGGCTAACGTCTTGTCAAAGATGGAAATGGCTAATTTAGACGTGCGTACATCTCTGGCAGTTAATAATGCTAAGACATTTATGCAGTACGACATGGCTAATCTAGAAAACGAACAACAAACTAGTATCATAAACACTCAAGCAAAAGTGCAGTCGATATTAGAAGATGCCAATCAGAAAAACGTAGCTCGTAGGTTTGGTGCTGAAGCAAAGAACGACATGGATCAATTCTATGACAATCTCGGCGCTTCAATCGACATGTACAACTCTGGGCAAAAGAACCAGATGTCTATGTTTAATTCGGGTGAACTAAACGATACCTTCCAGTTTAACGCTACTCTAGAGAATAGCAGGGAACAGTTCTATTCTACTATGCAGTACCAAGTGGACGCGGCTAATGCCGAATGGCGTCAATCAGTAACTATGACCAATAGCGAAATGCAGTTCCAAGCGGCCGCAACGGACGTGAAGAACATTCTTGGTCTAACTACTGAAACTCTGAACCAACTCTGGGATCGTACAGACTCTCTTTTAGACTACTCATGGAAAGAAGGCGAGAATTCCAAGGACAGAGATCTTAAACTTGAGATAGCTAAAATGGAATTACAAGCGGCTAGAGAAGCGGCGGCGGCTAAGAAGAAGAGTGGAATGTTCGGGGCTATCGGGGGAATGATCGGTACCGCGTTAGGTGGGCCTCTTGGGGGTGCAATCGGAAGCGCCGTATTTGGCGGCGGAGACGAATAGGAAAATAATATGACATTTGAAGAAGCAATAGTAATAGCCGTCCGTAAATACTACGCCGGCAAAGACCCAGAGGCACTTATAGAATCCTCTGAGGGTGAGTTTAAATATACTCGTGAATATTTCGATGAGCTTGAGGAAGAGTTAGTGCCTTCCAAGAAAAAGAAGAAATCTAAAAAAGATGAGGAGGTAGAAGAATATGAGTTCGATTAATCCTTCTCAACCAAACGCACCAATCCCCGGTGCAAACTACACTAGCGATACACGCAACTACCCGTGGCACCGTCCCCCTGACATTACAAGCACCGATGAGGCTCTTGAGCATGTCATGGAGGTTTTGACAGAGACCGATGCGGGTAAGAGATACATGAGCCTTATTGAGGCGGGTACTCCAATTGCGAGTATAACGGATATCGTTGTAACGCTTGCCGTAGGGCGTGGAAAATTCAGTATAGACTTTGCAATTCTCATAGCCGGGCCAGTAACTCGAATGTTGGAAATAATGGCTAAGTCTTATGAAATTGAATACGATCTCGGTATCGATGTTGTGGATACTTACACAAGTTCTGTGGTTCTTAAACAGATTAAGGGTGTTGTTGAAGAATCCGTAGACGCTCCAATAGAAGAGGAGCCTACGGAAGAACCGGCCGGATTTATGTCCGCTGTGTCTGAAGAAGAACAATCCAGTATGTTAGGTTACGACGTTGAGGAGGCAGAAGAAGATGAGTGATGGATGGGAAAGTTTCGCCACGGGCTTTGCTCAAGGTTTTACTAACAGCTACTCCGCGAGAATTGAGCGTGATCAGGAAGCAAAACAAGACAAAATACGTTTTGGGGCACAGGCTTGGTTAAAAGAAAAAAGTGTCTATGACGCAAATAAAGCGGCGGATACTGCAATAGTAAACCAAGCAAAAGCCTTTATCAGGACTAACAATTTACCTGAAACCGCCTTGATGAACATCTACGACATGATCAGTTCAGACTATACTCCAACGATGATGTTGGACACAATAAATGCCCAAGGTGCCAAATTCGAGGCTCCAGAGGTTGTGGCAGACGCCGGTGTGTCTTCTACTGCTGTGGATCAACAGACAGATGAGCTTATAGGTGTGGCGGCTACTGCATTAGATTCCGCATCACCAACTACTGTCTCCGGGATAAGTGTTCCAGACGCGGATGGAGTTAGTAAGCCGGATACTTCTACTGCTCCAAAAGTGGATCCTTTCGCCCGTTACACAAAAGAAATTCAAGAGACTGTTGGGGCAGACCCCGACTACTTTGCTCAAGTCGTAGGGGGTTACAAAGCTCCTGACCGTGGGCCAAGAATGAAGTTTACCCCCGGAACTTCCACTAAGAAAAGTGAAAACCTGAGTTTTGAAAAACAAGCAGTACTAGCGGCTATGGCTGACCCGGAATGGGATTCTAATAATTACTCTGGGAATATTACTCTGTTAGCTAACTATAAAGCAAAACTTTCTCCCGACAGCACCAAGGAAAGAGTTTTTGAGACACCTAAAGAACTCGCTTTGTTTAACCTCATGGGTAGCGACGCCTACACAGATCTTGAGGATGACCCAGCGGGTCAAAATGCTTTATTACAGAGCTTAGAATCCAGCTTCAGTAATAAGGGTACAAGCACAACTTATACCGCAGGAAATTACGCTTCAGATCTTTCTAAATTTAAGCTCATGCTAGGATCAGATAAGCCCGAGGAAGTGGCCGAGGCCGAAGAGTGGTTCCGCACAGTCAAGCCTGTTCGTGAAGAGGCCTTGAAAAGTGTGGCGGCTTTAACAAAAGACCCAGCAGAGCCTGAGACGTTTGCTATTATGTATGTCGCAGAGGGCGGCGGTAACATGATGGGAACTGCCACCAAAGGAGAAGACGAAGACGGGGCTTATATATTAACTGACGGAACCGAGATAGGTAAAAATAGGATCAGCAATGTCACTACAATCGACATGGCGGATGCTAGAACTAAAGCTGTTCAGGCCGCAAGCACGATATATGGTGGAGTTAGTAAGGCCCAGATATCTACCTCTGTAGCCGCTCAAAACTTAATGCGCTTAGACCGTATGGCATTTGATAATGAAAATGTCCTTAAAACAGTAGCGGGTGGCGGTTCATCTCTAGTCAGCAGTTTCTCTAATGAGATGCAGGGACTAGTCTCGTTGCTTGGAGAACTTCAAAAGAAAGACCCAAACCAGAGCCAGACAAGTTTGTTGTCGGGTATCAATACTGAAGTAGATACAATGTTAGACGGTGGCAAGATAACCGACGAGGTTGCTCGTGCATATAAAGAATTTAACGCGGCTATCGTAAGAACTATCTTCGCAACAGGTAAGGCTTTAGGGCAATCTGGTAACGGGTTCAGTAACCAAGATTACCAAGTCATATCTAAGTCACTTGTTAACGCGAATAGCTACGAAGCATTCTCCAATAATCTACGCAGATTGACAAATGAGTTGTACGGAACATGGGATGCTACGGCAGTGGATGCTCGTAAAAATGCCCTAATAACGAATGTCATGATGATGCCCGGCGGAAAGGAAATTGTCGGAAATTCACTTATGGGCGTTCAGGAATATTACCAGTCCGACGAAGGTAGCTCACAAATCAATGTGTATGAATGGTCTCAAGGAAAAGCGAAGCCTAGAGCAAACGGTGCCGTGATAGAGTCAGGAACCCAACAGGATGTAAGTGCCGGAATGCCTAAAGAATTTTTAGGTAAAAAGGTCATTGTATTCATAGAAAGAGGTGCCGATGGCAAATCTACGGGCATAACCCGTTACGAGAGGTATTAAGAATGACTGACCAAGCTACTCTAGACTACCTCGACAGTCTTCTAGAACAGAACAAAACAGACCAAATAGAAGAGACCGCAAAGACCACCCCTTTCACTGGGGAAGAGTCCTATATGGATGGGGGTTATTACGATTCTGAGGAAACCTTCTTCAATGTAGATCGTATGGAAACGCCTATCACGGAAGAAGAAAGCGATAACCCTATCGTTATTCAAGTTGTTGAGTCAGATGCCTATAAGAACTCCAGTACAAGTGGTGAACGTAACGCTATGATACGAGAAGCGTTGGATAGTACTAACCGTTCTATTTACGAGAGTAAGGGTGAGCCCACTCGCTTTGATAACGTAAGATTACAGAAGTTTGAAAACCAAGATGGTGCCCCGCGCACCTTTATCGTACCAAAGCCCGGCGCTGAGTCTACGGGTTTCCAGAGAGGTATTGGGGGTGCTATTTTAAACACCGCAAAGATGGTAGGTGAGGGCGTTGAAAAAGGCTTTGGAATACCATTTACCGACAAAAGAACTCCGGGAACAGATGATTTTCTTACTGACCCCGACACAGATTATGTAGCTGAAAACTTCCCTACATACCCATCAGCGGGAGCTATGGAATCAGTAGGACAAGAAGTAATCCCTATTATTATCGGCGCATTAGTTGGCGCTAAAGGGGTAGATAAGTTAGACAAAGCTCCGGGGGCTATAAAAAACGTCCACAAAAAAATTAATGATGCCTTAGAAAAGAGAAAAGATAAGGACTTTATTCCGGGAGAAAAAAGTACAGCTACTATATCTAAAAAACTTGCTGACTGGATTTCAAGCCGATGGGATGAAGCTAAGAAAGTTGACCCTGCTAATGCTAAAGCCAATCTAGAGAGAGCCCTTAAAGGTCTATTTATAGAGCGTGGTGCCAACCTTGGCGCAACAATGGCTACTCCCGAAAACATGGAACCTCTGATAGGCGATGACATACTAGAATATGTAGGCATAGACGCAGAAGAAAATAGGGATTTAGGTCACTACATAGACAACGAAGCCTTCACGGCGCTTGGGTCTGTGGGCATAAAATTAATTGGGGCAGGATATGGCTTTGCCAAGGGACTATTCCCTAAGTTTTCTAAGAAGCCTAAGACCCGTGCCGCTGAAGTTGGTATGCTTTTATTAAAGGAAATCGACCCCGGTATTAAGGATAGCGATCCGGGATTTTTTGTGGCTGATAGAGCTAGAATGCTTGGCGAAGTTATCCAAAACAACAAAGAGTTTAGGCTTGGTATTCTAGGCCAGAGAACAGTTAAGAATGCTGATGGGACAGAGTCTATCGTAGATGTCCTACCCGGTGGATCTATCCAATTAGACTCCGGCACGGCATTGGCGTTAGGCGCACGAGAGTACGTCGAAAGGGCGTATGGCTGGATGAAAGCCACGATGGAACCTGAAGTTTATGAGCAAACTATCAATAAGTATGCACAAACTGTAATTGATAATATTGTGGGTCTAAAGCAAGGACGTAAGGGTAACCAGATAGTACAGGCGGGAGAAGCCTCTATAAACTCAGATGCGAGTCGAGTTTTAACTGCGGCGGCAGACGATGCTGTAGAAGGCGGTGTCGCACAGGCTAATCAAGCTGGTGTATTGTTGGGGGATGATATTGTCGCTCCTGTATCCGATGCTCTTGGGGCCGTACAGAAAACCCGTACAGGTGTAGAGCTTGCAGAGAATGTTGCTAACGCTACACAGGATAAAGATGTCATTGTGTCTATGCTCAATAAGAGCCGAGAAACAAATGCGCTTGGCAACACCTCGACTGAGATGCAGACGTTCCAACAACTTACCGGAGAAGATCTGTATAAAGGGTGGCAGTCTAGCTACAAGAATTACAATGATGCGTTTGAAGCATTACCCAATGATATCCCCGTGGATATGGAAGACCTCAAGAACCTTATTGAAGATGTCTCTACAAAAACAAATGACTTCGATTTCGTAACTACAGCTACAACTAAACAAGATCCTTTCCGTGAAATGTTACAGGGGCTCAAACGTCGAGTGACTGGTGTAGATGACGCGGGTAAACCTATTGTGGAAACAGGTGAGGAAGTATTATCCCGCCTAGACAACATCGATCTCAAGTGGCTGTACACTAACCTACGCCCAGAGATATCCCGTCGATTAAACGCTCTTGAAGCGGCTGGCGCTCCCACATCTAAGCCTTTACTTCAGCTAAAGGAATGGATTGATGGTGCCGCTGATGCTTCCGGCCAGACAGAGTTCCGTGCGGCTATGGATCTGTATGAAGAACACGCAGGAACATACCTACGCACAGACGAGTTAGCGCAATGGGAATCTAAAGCACGAAAGGTACGCGATAAAGAAGTCGCGCCCGGCGTGAATATGGGACAAGAGAATGTATACGAAGAAGGTATGCAGACTTTAGCTAACGCGGAACAGGCGCTTACTACGGGCAAGCTGGACGCAGTTTTAAACGCCCTAACCAAGGCTAAAGGCTCAGATATAACCCCGGAGATGGCGCAAGCCTACGTTGGGTTAGCTATCCGAAGTCTTACTAAAACTACGCAGAGTGGTGGTAAGGTTACTTCGGCCCAAATAAAAGAGTCCATACAGCCTTACCTGAAGCAGTTAGAAGGAACAAACCCTGAAGCTATCAAGATGTTTGACGATACCGTGGCTAATCTAGAGATGGTGGAGTTAGGTCTTACGACTGCCAAAGAAGCTAACGCTGTAGCAGAGGCGGCGTATCAGAAGATTATGGTTGAGGCCCAAGAGAGGGCCGCATCTAAATTCGTGAACAATCTGACAGGATCTAATCCAAGTACAATGACAGATCCTAGCGAAGTATTTAGGACTATATTTAATTCTAAGAACGCCCCAGATCAAATAGCGGATCTATTCCGACAGGCAGATGAGATTGGTAATCCTTTAATTAAGGATGGTATCAAGTCTAAGTACATCAGCTATGTTAAAGACCGTATCTTTACTAATAAGCGCATGGCGAGTGAGGTAACGGAAGACAGCGTTGGTGCTACTAATGAAGTGAGCCCCGCGCAGTTGAAGAGCATTCTTGGGCAAGAGTTTGATAATACTTTAAGCACACTCAAAGTAGTGTTTAAAGATGAACCCCAAAAAGCTGAATCAGTGACTCACCTGTTAGATTTATTAGATGTTGCTGTTAACAACAGAGCTATCCGAGGAAACAATTTTGGGTCTACTACGGTTCTAGATGAAAAGCTAAAAGAGAAGATGAACAGGCTTATTGTTCTTACCTTGGGTGTTCTTAACCCGGTAGCAACTAAGGCCAGAAATATCAGTGCGGCCCTCGCAGAGACAAGAACTAAAGAGATAGCAGAAGCCATCGAACTACAGATAGACATGATGATTACTTCGCCTCAGTACTTTAGTGAAGTCATGGAAGCGGTAGCTAAGAAGTCTGGGGGAGCCCCACTATTGAAATTACTAGAACGTAATATGATCCGTGGGGGTATTACACTCGACAAGCAACGTGAGATAGATCAACTAGAAGCTGTGCCGCCAGAGTTTGAAGAGACGCAATAACTGGCGCACTTGGGAAGACTCGAACTCCCGACCTTCCGGTTCGTAGCCGGACGCTCTATCCAACTGAGCTACAAGCGCACATAAAAATGCCCCCATCTTTGGCCCGTTGGTTAGACGGAGATGGAGGCGGGTGTCCACTACAAAGAGGACTACAAAACTACTACGATTCAGAAGCCTTAGTGTCAACATCAGACGCTGGGGCTTCTTGCGTTTCGGGCTGGGCCGCTTGCTTCTCAAACAATCCTAATTCAAAGATTGAACGGTTAAGCGTCCAGTGCATAAACGGTATATTACTTACGGAACTGGACATAAACAAATGCCCTTCCTTATTAAACCCGGTAACAATACAGTTATCGAACTTACCTTTAAGGGAATCCAGTAACTCATCGGGTGACATCGGTGTTTCGGTATCGGGTTTTACATTTTCTACTTCAGGCATACATACTCCTAATTATCTTTAACAAATTTACCGTCAACCATCTTACCGGTGCGGTGCTTAATTACATCGTATGCGGCTTGGACACACTCTTGCATCGTGAACCCCCATGCCTCTGCTTGCATCGTAATCGTGACGTATATGTCACCGATGGCATCTTTTACTTCGTCAACGTCATGCTCGTAGATAGCGAGTTCTAATTCACCCACTTCTTCTTTAGTCTTATCAAGCTGTGCGAGAGGTTCAGCGTGAGGCAAGATGCCTTTCTGTATACCCCAGTCGAGGATCTGTTCATCTAAAGCGTCTAAGCTCATGCATACTCCTATTCAATTAGTTAATGTTACAACAAAACTTTAGTTGTGTAAACTGTTATGTGCTTTGATATAGTCCATGATCGCATAGGATATGAAACGCCATTTACGGTCATTCATATAAAACTCCCATTTTATCTGATCGTAATTTTTACGAACCAGACGGACGTTTTCTGTCCTGCGACCTGAACCTTTACCCATTCGTCAATCTCTTCTGGTTAAAGAAAAACCCGGCGTTAAATCCGCGCTTCCATTCCTTATGTAAGAAGGATGATTCTTTATAAGGGCTATCAAAAATGCCTCGGTAAAAAGCCTTCTG
>JGI20157J14317_10004745_pt1 | contig 10374 bp, 7 predicted proteins | sample COG_07_FD_14317 | JGI IMG/M metagenome (IMG submission 14317)
ATCAGTTTCTCGTCGACCTCTGCCACAACGTCAAGGTCACCGGCTTTCCATTCGCGTTCGCGGTCGGCACGCTCGGTGATCAGATTTTTTTCGTCGTCACGCAGTGCGGCCGCTTTTTCAAAGTCTTGCTCGTCAATTGAAGACTCCTTCGCCTTACGCACGTCCGCGATCTTTGTGTCAAATTCACGCAGATCAGGTGGTGCTGTCATGCGACGGATCCGCAAACGAGATCCGGCTTCGTCGATTAGGTCAATCGCCTTGTCTGGTAATTGACGATCAGAGATATAGCGATCCGAGAGGCGCGCGGCTGCTTCAAGTGCACCATCTGTGATCGATACCCGGTGGTGGGATTCATAACGGTCACGCAGTCCACGCAGAATTTCAACCGTGTGTTGTACGTCGGGTGCCTCAACGAGCACCGGCGCGAATCGGCGTTCAAGCGCCGCGTCTTTCTCAATGTGCTTGCGGTATTCGTCCAGGGTGGTTGCCCCAATTGTTTGGAGCTCTCCACGGGCAAGCATTGGCTTAAGAATGCTTGCTGCATCAATCGCACCTTCAGCTGCACCCGCACCCACGAGTGTGTGAATTTCGTCGATGAAAAGGATGATGTCTCCGCGAGTACGGATCTCTTTCAGGACTTTCTTCAATCGCTCTTCAAAGTCACCGCGGTAACGACTGCCTGCGACCAGCGCGCCAAGGTCAAGGCTGTACACCTGCTTGTCTTTGAGAGTTTCTGGGACTTCCCCTGCCACGATGTCTTGGGCGAGACCTTCAACGATTGCAGTCTTGCCAACGCCGGGCTCACCAATAAGTACCGGGTTATTTTCGTGCGGCGCGATAGGACCTGCATGACACGTTCGATCTCTTTTGAGCGCCCAATCACCGGGTCGAGTTTATTTTCACGCGCGGCCGCTGTGAGGTTACGACCAAATTGGTCGAGAACCAGTGACGTTGACGGTGCTCCCTCAGCCGGCCCACCGGCTGTTGCTGGCTCTTTACCCTGATAACCACTCAGAAGCTGAATGACCTGCTGGCGCACCTTGTTCAGGTCCGCACCGAGTTTGACAAGCACCTGCGCCGCGACACCCTCACCTTCTCGGATCAAACCAAGGAGGATGTGTTCTGTGCCAATGTAGTTGTGGCCAAGTTGCAGGGCCTCACGGAGTGAAAGTTCAAGGACCTTCTTCGCCCGAGGCGTGAAGGGGATGTGACCCGATGGCGCCTGCTGCCCTTGGCCAATTATTTCCTCAACTTGCTGGCGAACGGCATCAAGTGAAATTCCAAGGCTCTCAAGTGCCTTTGCCGCTACACCTTCACCTTCGTGGATAAGACCCAAAAGAATGTGCTCGGTACCAATGTAATTGTGATTGAGCATTCGGGCTTCCTCTTGTGCGAGGACAACCACCCGGCGGGCTCTGTCTGTAAACCTTTCGAACATTGGCCACTCTCCTTAATGCGCGCCTTCGGGTGTGGGCACCCGAACCGGCTTGCCTCATTCTCCCCTATGAATCACATCGGTGAAACCCGAGATCCCCCACAATTCGTACGCCCAACGCGAAATCTCCCGGAAATATGGCGTAGGACACAATGCGCCCGTGAGGCAATCCATCGAAGAGTCTGAAACCGATCTCCGACTTCGGAGCAATATTCGACTGCTGGGAGACCTTCTTGGCCACACTTTGGTCCGACAGGAAGGTCAAGGATTACTCGACCTTGTCGAGCAGGTGAGAGCACTAATCAGGGAAGATCCCCTGGCCGCGACCCAGAAATTACGCGAGCTTGACCTAGAGGCAGCCATCTTGCTGGCCCGTTCGTTTTCAATCTATTTCGATTTAGCAAATATCGCCGAGCAGGTTGAGCGCACCAATGACGTACTGGACGCGTACGTTAGCGCCGGATCTCCCCTTGCCAAGGTTGTGAAAGAGGCACTGTCAGCCAAGCAACGTTCCCTCTATTCCCAAGCTGACGTCACTGCACTTGCCAGCAATATGTCAGTGCGTCCGGTCTTTACCGCACACCCGACCGAAGCAGCCCGGCGTTCAGTACTCATCAAGTTGCGAAAAATCGCAGACACATTGATGGATCAAAGAGTCTCGAGTGCGACACGCACCAAACGCTTGGCCGAATTGATCGATCTCCTATGGCAAACCGATGAGCTTCGGCTTGAAAAGCCGCAAGTATTGGATGAGGCGCGCAATGCGCTGTATTACATGAACGACCTCACGCGTGGACCCCTCGGCGAAGTACTCAATGACTTGGCAGATGCTTTCAAAGAACTCGGAGTTGAGCCTCCGGCCGACTCGCGTCCCATTAGTTTTGGTTCTTGGATCGGCGGCGATCGCGACGGCAATCCATTCGTCACCCCAGAGCTCACTGCTGAAGTTGTCACCTTCCTGCGTGAAAATGCGCTGACGGACCTTTTGCCACACATTGATTCGTTAATCGAGGACCTCTCTATTTCCGAGAGAATTGTGGGCGACTCACCTGATTTATGGGACTCGATAAACACGGATCTTGAATTGCTTCCCGAGTTTGATCGGCGTTACCTCCGACTCAATGCGGAAGAACCGATTCGCATCAAACTCACCATTATTCGTCTCAGGCTCCACCTGACACATGATCGATTGGTCAGTGGGTCACCGCGTGTGGTCGGACGCGACTACGCAAGTACCCAAGAAATCCTTAACGACCTATTTATGATCCGACGGAACCTCCTCACCCACAAAGGTGAACTCATTGCCCAAGGCGAACTCGAACAAGCAATCCGAGTTGTTTCAAGTGTGGGTCTTCCCCTTGCAACATTGGATATTCGTGAGCATTCTGAAAAATTCCAGGGAGCAATTTCACAATTGATCGGCCGTTTAGGCGGTCAGTCTCCCAACGAGTACCTGAATTTGAGCGCCCAGGAACGCTTCACGTTGCTCGCGGCCGAACTCCAATCACAGCGCCCACTGGCACCAACGCCGCCACCACTCGACGAGGAAGGCACAACTACTTTCAACACTTTGGTTGTGGCAAAGGATATTGTTCTTGAGTTCGGTAATCGCGCACTTGAATCCGTCATAGTTTCCATGACAAAAGGTGCCGACGACATACTCGCGGCGGTTGTCCTGGGCCGGGAAGCAGGTTTGGTTAACACGGACACCAACTCCTCACTTGTCAATTTCGTGCCATTGCTCGAAACCGTAGCGGAGCTCAAGGCCGCCGGTACAATCATTGATTCCCTGCTGTCAGATCCCACCTACCGTTCACTTGTTGCCTCACGCGGAAACCGACAAGAAGTAATGCTGGGTTACTCCGACTCGAATAAAGACGCTGGGATCACAACTTCGCAGTGGGAAATTCACCTGGCCCAGCGCAAGTTGCGTGACATCGCGGCGAAACATAATGTTTCATTGAGGCTTTTCCATGGTCGTGGCGGAACCGTTGGTCGTGGCGGTGGGCCAACCTACGAAGCGATCATGTCTCAGCCCTGGGGTGTTCTTTCCGGCCAGATCAAAATCACCGAGCAGGGCGAAGTCATTTCAGACAAGTATCTACTTCCAGTCCTTGCTCAGGACAATCTTGAGCAAATGGCGGCAGCCGTACTTGATGCTTCACTGCTCCATCAAACCCCACGAAGGTCAGCACGTGAACTGAATCGCTGGGATGAAGTCATGTCGATTGCTTCTTCGAATGCTCAAGAAAAATATCGGTCACTCATTCTTGACCCACAACTTCCACAATACTTCGCACTCTCAACTCCCGTTGAAGAATTCGGTGCAATGCATTTTGGTTCTAGGCCCTCGAGGCGGCCTGACACTGAGGCTGGTATCGAAGGCCTTCGTGCTATTCCGTGGGTATTCGGGTGGACACAGTCTCGTCAGGTCGTACCCGGTTGGTTTGGTGTGGGCTCTGGCTTACAAGCGACCATGGACGCCGGTTTCGGTGAAGAACTCTCCAATATGTATCAGGATTGGGATTTCTTTCGAAACTTTATTTCCAATGTCGAAATGACTCTCGCAAAAACAGACCTCAATGTGGCGACTCAATATGTAGATCGACTCGTACCCCCGGAAATGCACTACATTTTTGAATCGATCCAGCATGAATACCACCAGAGCGTCCAACGGATACTCGCGATCACCGGAGAAACCAGTTTGCTTGCCAACAATCCTTCACTTGCCAGAACTCTTGCCACGCGAGACACGTATTTACTACCGCTGCACAACCTTCAGGTCTCGCTTCTTGAAAGAGCGCGAGGAAACTCAGCGAGCATCGAACTCACCCGAGCCTTGAGCCTGACAATCAACGGTATTGCAACAGGGTTGCGCAATACCGGCTAGGTGCGTGGCCTAAATGTTTTCGTTTAACATTCGAAAGTTACCCAAGGTGTTCGGCTTGACCCGCTCAAGTCCCAGAAACTCTGCCACACCTTCGTCGAAAGACTGCAACAGTTGTTCATAGACTTCATGGCCGACAGGTGTATTTTCAATTTCCACGAATCCGTGGTGACCAAAGAATTCTTTTCTAAAGGTCAGGCAAAAAACACGTCGAATACCCAGCGCTCGCGCTTTGTCCAAGAGTTGCTCCAGCAGTTGTGATCCAATTCCTTCATTCGACCTGTCAGGAACCACGGCCAATGTACGGACTTCTGCTAAGTCTTCCCACATCACGTGAAGTGCACCGCAACCGATAATCCGGTCACCCTCGGCCGCCACCAAGAATTCTTGAATATTTTCGAAAATGGTCACTGTCGCTTTTGACAACAGGCTTCCATCGGTTGAAAACGAGTCGATAATGTTTCGAATCTCTCGAACATCAGATGTCCGAGCGGGCCTGATCTGGATCATTTGTCCCTCTCAGGTTTAACCAGTGGGAAGAGAACCGTTTCACGGATCCCCTGTCCAGTTAGCGCCATGAGCAGTCGATCAACTCCCAGTCCAACCCCACCACTTGGAGGCATCCCGTGTTCAAGCGCCCTCAAAAAGTCTTCGTCGAGTGGCATTGCTTCTTTGTCACCTTGAGCGCCAAGGGATGCTTGCTCAACCAGCCGTTCACGTTGAATCACGGGATCCACGAGTTCGGAGTAGCCCGTAGCAAGTTCAAAACCGTCGACATACAGGTCCCACTTTTCCACAACGCCTGCGCGAGAACGGTGATCCCGCGTTAGCGGCGATGTGTCGACTGGAAAATGCATAACAAATGTTGGACCGGTAAATGTTGGAATTATGTAATGCTCGAATAGTTCTTCAACGAGTTTGCCATTAACCCAACTAGGCGCAAACTTAATGTCAACACTTGAGCACAACTCCTCCAAGATCACGCGCGAAGTTTCGGGTGTGACTTCTTGGTTCACAGCATGTGACAACGATTCATAAAGATCAATTTGGGGCCACACCCCAGAAAGGTCGTGCTCACTTCCGTCGAAATGTGTAACGGTGAGGGAACCAGCCACAGTTTGAGCTGCCTCTTGAATCAGTTCGCGGGTAATGGTTGCCATGTCTTGATAGTCGGCAAACGCCTGGTAGAACTCCAGCATTGCGAACTCAGGCGAGTGTGTCGAGTCAGCACCTTCATTGCGAAAGTTTCTATTGATCTCGAAAACTCGGTCTAGCCCTCCAACGACGGCTCTCTTGAGGAACAACTCGGGGGCTATTCGCAAATATAGATCGATTCCGAAAGCGTTTGAATGAGTTATGAAAGGCCGAGCGGTCGCGCCGCCCGGTTGGGTTTGCAGCATGGGAGTTTCAATTTCAAGGTACTCGCGATTCGAGAGTGATGTTCTCAGTGCAGAAACAGTCTTGACCCTGGTACGCGCCATGACCTGCGCCTCCGGTCGCATAATTAGGTCGACATAGCGCTGACGAACTCTTGACTCTTCATTCATTTCTTTATGAGCGACAGGCAGCGGACGAAGTGACTTGGAGGCCATGCTCCACGAATCAACGAATACGGAGAGTTCGCCACGCTTTGACGTAATTACTTCACCGCTGACGAACACTTGGTCGCCTAGGTCCACCAGAGCCTTCCATTCTGAGAGGCTCTGCTCACCGACCTGGCCTAGTGAAACCATGGCCTGAATGGTTTCACCCCCACCTGCTGAAAGTGTGGCGAATGCGAGCTTTCCCGTATTCCGACTGAAAATCACTCGACCGGCAATTCCCACAGTGATTCCGGTTGCAGCTTCGGCATCCAAGTGCCCGTGTTCGGCACGAAGTTGCGCAATAGAGGCGGTAATGGGAAGCGAGACAGGGTAAGCCTGCGCACCCGAGTCCAAGATCGCTTGGCGTTTATTTCGCCGGATCTGCACCTGTTCGGGGATTTCTGTTTCGCTCTCGACTTCGTCGCTCACAGTCGCTAAGGCTAATAGAAGGTGATCTACCGCAAACTTGGACCTAGAAACTTGGAATTACAATCACAGGATGAGCCTTATGCATCCACTTTTTGAGCCAACACCAATCAAAGGCGTTCTTTTTGACTTTCATTCAACCCTGGTTGACCAGGGCAGTAGTGAGGAATGGCTTGGAACTGCATGCAACAAGGTCGGGCTTGATCCACGCGATTATGACGAGATCCTGCCAAAGTTGAATTCAATCGTTGAGTTTGCCCGCATCGAAGACCCCGACCACGAACGCGATCTAAGCAGGCGGGCCAATGAAGAGATTTTCACTCGTCTGCTCAGCGACTTTGCTGAGGAACCACTAACCTCCGCGCTGTACTCGACGATGACTGAGTCTTGGCGTGTGTACGACGACAGCTTGGCGGTCCTTGACGCGCTACAGGAGCAAGGAATCACAACCGTCATTGTTTCCAATATCGCCCACGATCTGCCCGCAATTGCCGAGCGACTTGGAATAGCGCAAAGCGTGAATCATATATTTACGTCCGCGCAATTGGGATACGTCAAGCCAAACCCTGAAATATTTTTGGCAGTCGCCGCAGCAATCGAAATACACCCTGCGGACCTACTCATGGTTGGCGACAACGCAATCGATGACGGCGGAGCTGGAGCCGTGGGCATTAGAACCTTGATTCTCCCTCGAACTTCTGGGCCAACGCACGGACTGGCGACTGTTTTGGGTGTTATTGCCGGTTCCCAGGCTACAAGCTATTGACTCAGGCTAGTCCTGGTTTTTTTCAAAGAGCAATGCCAGGCCAAGAAGGGTCAGGTCCGGCTCATGATTGGTAATTGTTCGGGACTCGTTCACGACTATTTGGCTGAGTCCGCCTGTCGCTACAACTGCTGTGACCGGTCCAACTTCCTCGATTATGCGCTCTGCGAGTCCGTCTACTTGGCCGGCAAAACCATAAAGCGCGCCGGACTGCAGTGCCTCCACTGTGTTTTTGCCAATCACCGATCGTGGCGCGACCAACTCCACCTTTCGGAGTTGGGCAGCTCGTTCGGATAAAGCTTCGAGTGAGATTTCAATGCCAGGGGCTAATGCGCCGCCGAGAAATTCACCTTTTTCGGAGACTACGTCAAGATTCGTGGATGTTCCGAAATCAACAACAATGCATGGCCCTCCGAAAAGGTAATGGGCAGCGAGCGTGTTGACAATACGGTCAGCCCCGACTTCTTTTGGGTTGTCAGTCAGAATCGGGACGCCTGTCTTGATTCCTGGCTCGACGATCACCGTGGGAAGGTCACTGAAATAGCGATCGATCATGAGTCGCATTTGATGAAGCACCGCAGGAACTGTGCTGCACAGTGCAACTCCACTAGCCGCTGGTTCATTAGCCAAAAGCCCTTTGTATTTCAATGCGAGTTCGTCGGCGGTCTCAGAAGAATCTGTCTTGATTCGCCAAGACTTATGCAGCACGAGTCCCTCATATAGCCCAATCACGGTATTGGTGTTTCCTACATCGATCGCCAACAGCATCAGATTGTCTCCATTCGAAGGTCTGCACCAATATCAAGACTCGGAGCCGAGTGGGTGATCGCTCCCACGGCAACGTAATCAACACCGGTATCTCCTACGGCTTGAGCTTGATCAAGAGTGAAGCCACCGCTTGCTTCAAGCTTGGCTCGGCCTTGATTAATACGCACAGCTTTGGAGAGTTCGTCAATCGTGAAATTGTCCAGCAGGACTAAATCAGCTCCCACCTCGAGCGCCTCGGTCAACTGGTCGAGTGAATCCACTTCAACTTCAACAGGTAAATCTGGAAAACGTTCCTTTATTAATTCAAAGGCCTGGGCAACGCCACCGGCAGCCACCACGTGATTGTCCTTAATTAGTGCAGCGTCGGAGAGATTCATTCGGTGGTTGATTCCTCCGCCACAGCGCACCGCGTACTTGTCAAGAGTTCGCAGCCCCGGCGTGGTCTTTCGAGTGTCTCGAACCTGAGTGAGAGACGTTTCAAGAGCGACAACCCATGATTGCGTCGCAGTAGCAATAGCGCTCAAGTGACTCAGTAGGTTGAGTGCTGGTCTTTCCCCTTGAAGCAAGACTCCGGTTGGTCCGTGAACACTGAGAAGTACCGTCCCAGCAACTACCTGTTGTCCATCGGTCGAAAGCATGTCAATCAGAACTGAATTTCCACCAAGTACTGCGAAGACGGCGGCCGCGACGGGGATTCCGGCGACGGTTCCTGGAGCCCGAGCTACCAGGTCCAATGTTGAGACTTGATCGGGTGGGATCGTGGCAGCAGACGTCACGTCACCGTTAACATCACAATCTTCGTGTAATGCTCGAAGCACTACCTCTGACACGTCGAGTGGATTCAGGCCAGCAGCGATCAGTTGGTCCGCTAACTCCCGCTTTATTTTGTGCGACTGCATCAGGTACCTATTCCGGTTGTCGTAGTGATCAATCCGCCTTCGGGTGAACGGTGAGAAACTAGCCGAACCTCGAAATCAGTCATGCTCTCGGGGTAGTCCTCGCGCCAATGCGAGCCACGTGTTTCCTGCCTTACAAGGGCATTGTCAATCAAGACCTGAGACACCGTAAATAGGTTGGCGCTCTCCCAGTCTTCCGTGCACGCCTTCGCACCCGTTCGTTCGAGCTTGTTTAGCCATTTTTGTGCGTGTAAAAGCGAGGCCTCACTTCTTAACACCCCGGCATTACGGTCCATGACACTTTGCATGTCTCGCCTAAGTCGGTGCGGGATTATGTAGGAATCCTGTGGGGAGCCAACAACACTATCTCTCCTTTCAAGTGAATCCATGTTCATCGCTTGCATGATCCTTCGCGAATACACTAACCCTTCCAGGAGTGAATTTGATGCGAGTCGATTTGCGCCATGTACACCCGTACATGCGACCTCACCTGCCGCATAAAGCCCCGGAATATTGGTGCGACCAAATAGATCTGTCACGACTCCGCCAGACACGTAATGTTGGGCTGGACCAACGGGAATCAAGTCGGTGACCGGGTCGATACCCCGAGACCTGGCACTTGCCAAGATCGTGGGGAACCGGCGAACCCAGGTATCGGCGCCCAATGTGCGGCCGTCAAGCCAGACGTGAGCGGATCCTGATGCACGCATCTTTTTCATGATCTCCTTGGCAACAACATCTCGAGGTGCTAGGTCACCAAGTTCATGAATATCGGCCATGAACGGTTGCAGGTCAGGGTCAAGGAGTCGAGCACCCTCACCGCGAACCGCTTCACTCACCAACGGTTGTTGTCCTTGCGCGAGTGGTCCCAACCACAAAACTGTCGGGTGGAACTGTACGAACTCAAGGTCGGCAACTTTGGCGCCTGCTCGCAACGCTAAGGCGATTCCATCCCCTGTTGAGACGTACGGGTTCGTGGTCTGCCCAAAAACTTGGCCGAACCCGCCTGTTGTCAAGATCACGGCTGGCGCGAGTGCTGCCCCAATCCCGTCCCTCTGACCCGAACCCATTACGTGCAGGGTCACGCCTTGTGCCGCTCCAGTGTGATCGGTCAGTAGGTCAAGGGCCAAAGCGTTCTCAATTATTTCGATTTCCGGGTCGTTGAGCACCGCCGAAACCAATGCACGCGAAATCTCAGCACCTGTTGCGTCGCCACCGGCGTGTGCAATTCGATCGCGGTGGTGTCCCCCTTCACGGGTGAGCGAAATTTCTCCACTGGGCTCTAAATCAAAATTTGCACCAAGTGAAATCAAGTCTCGGACGGCCTGTGGTCCCTCCGTGACCAAAACTTCCACCGCACTCGGATTGCACAGACCTGCACCAGCACTCATGGTGTCGTCTCGGTGCTCAGATGGTGAGTCATCCTCTGCCAATGCTGCCGCGATTCCACCTTGGGCCCAACGGGTTGAACCTTCATCGATATGGGCCTTTGTCAAAATCAAGACTCGATGTCCGGTGCGTCGCGCATGAATTGCAGCCGACAAGCCAGCGACGCCGGAACCGATCACAATTACGTCGGCTTCCACCTGCCAACCGGGTGAATCCGAGGTGAGCCA
>JGI20157J14317_10004752_pt1 | contig 10363 bp, 8 predicted proteins | sample COG_07_FD_14317 | JGI IMG/M metagenome (IMG submission 14317)
GCCGAGTGCAGGCATAATGGCGGGTGCGATGCCGGACCCCGCCAACGCGCAAACCGCGCCTTTAGAATCAGAGACGCCAGACAAGATCCTTGACCAAGCGCCGCTTTCCGGACTTGATGCGCCAGCACCCGCCTTGGCGGTCGATCTTGGGGGGACAACGAACGTTGTAGTACCAGAGAACCAGAACACTAAAGCTGAAAACGCATCGTCGGGAAGGATTAGCCAAGACCGAGATCCGTTGGTTTTTGAGGTGGCAGGGTCTGATCCTGAACCCTTAGCGACGAGTGGCAGTATTGCGAATGGTTTGGTCGATCAACCCGCAAGCCCCGAAGCATTGAGCGATCAGCGCCAAGCCAATTTTAAACTTGATGATGGGCGAGGGCTCTCAGAACAAGTCGAAATTTGGCGAGAAAATCGACTCGATGGACGTCAAATCCGAGTGGACGCGGGTGGCCCGGATGAATTAAAAGCGACCCTTGTTGGTGAATGTTGGATTGAAGTCCAGGATAGCCAAAACGAATTGATTTACGGTGATCTTAATCGCGCCGGCGATGTCCTAGTCCTCAATGGGCGCGCGCCCTTAACGGTCTTGCTCGGCAATGCGCCGATGGCGCGTTTAGAGTTTAATGGCCGAGCGATTGATCTTGATTCAGCAACAACACGAGACGCGATCGCTCGATTGACCTTAACGAATTAGGAGTAACGTGATGCACCAAGATTCTAAGATCGTGCGACGGGTATCCAAGCAGATCATGGTGGGGGCTGTGCCGGTTGGGGGCGATGCGCCGATTGCAGTTCAAAGTATGACCAATACCAATACGCTCGATGTTGCGGCAACGGTGGCTCAGATTCGACGTCTTGAAGTCGCCGGTGCCGATATTGTTCGGGTCTCGGTACCCAGTATGGACGCGGCAGAAGCATTCGGAAAAATTCGAGCCCAAGTCGATGTGCCGTTAGTGTCCGATATCCACTTTGATTACAAGATTGCGCTCAAGGTTGCCGCGTTAGGGGTGGATTGTTTGCGGATTAATCCTGGCAATATCGGTAGTCCGGATCGCGTTCGGGCGGTGGTAAGTGCCTGTAAAGATCAAGGCATTCCGATTCGGATCGGCGTTAATGCGGGTTCCTTAGGCAAGGACTTAATGCGCAAGTATAAAGAGCCAAATGCCACAGCGATGGTCGAGTCAGCGTTGCGCAATATTGAGATGCTGGATGCCGAAAATTTTGATCAGTTCAAGCTGAGCTTGAAGGCCTCTGATATTTTTATGACGATCGAGGCGTATCAGCGTATTGCGGGTCAAATCGATCAACCGTTGCACTTAGGTATTACTGAAGCGGGCGCCCTACGTTCGGGTACGGTGAAGAGCGCAGCCGGGCTGGGCTTTTTACTGATGGCGGGCATAGGCGATACAATTCGCGTGTCGTTGGCGGCGGACCCGGTTGAGGAAGTAAAGGTTGGGTTTGATTTGCTGAAGAGCCTGCATCTGCGCAGTAAGGGCATTCACTTTGTGGCGTGTCCGAGTTGCTCTCGTCAGAACTTTGATGTCATTTCAACCGTGAATGAGCTGGAACGACGGGTGGAAGACATTACAACGCCCCTCGATGTCGCGATTATTGGCTGTATCGTGAATGGACCGGGTGAGGCAAAAGAGGCCGACATTGGTCTGACAGGCGCGACCCCAAACAATTTGATCTATCGTGATGGTGCGCCCAGTCAAAAAGTGACCAATGAGCATTTAATTGATGATCTCGAGGCGATGATTCGACGGCGGGTGGCCGAAAAAATTGCAGCCGAGGCGGCCGAAAATGTTGAATTAACATCAAACTGAGTGGAAGTGTGTCGTGAGTAACGCAATGAAAGCCATTCGAGGGATGCAGGATCTGCTACCCGAAAAAAAAGCGCGATTCCGTTTGATCGAAGATCAGGCGAGAAGGGTTTTAGCGGGTTATGGTTATCAGGAAGTCGGCTTGCCGATACTGGAAAGCACCAGTTTGTTCAGTCGTTTGGTTGGCGCAAGTACAGACATCGTCGAAAAAGAAATGTACACCTTCAATGATCGCAACGAAGAGAGTCTGACGCTGCGACCGGAAGGCACCGCTGGCTTGGTTCGCTTTGTGAATGAGCATGGNCTGGCGTTTAATCAAACCCAAAGGCTTTGGTANACGGGNCCGATGTTTCGTTATGAGCGACCTCAGAAAGGCCGCTACCGGCAGTTTGACCAGATTGGGGTTGAGTGTATCGGGATGGAAGGTCCTGATATCGATGCTGAGTTACTGCTGCTTTCGGCCCGGCTTTGGTCGGTTTTAGGCTTATCGAGCTCGGTAACCCTTGAACTCAATTCAATCGGTGATGCTGCAAGCAGGCAAGCCTTTAGCGCGGCTTTAGTGGATTATTTAACGCGTTATAAATCGGATTTAGACGAGGATAGTCTTCGTCGACTGACGACGAATCCGATGCGCATTTTAGACACCAAAGTCCCGACAACACAGGCGCTTTTGGTAGACGCACCGGTCCTCAGCGACTTTATTGACGCGGCGTCTCGAAAGCATTTTGATGGCCTGTGTGCGATACTGGACGCCGCCGGGCAGCCCTATCGGATTAATCCAAGCATCGTGCGCGGTTTGGACTATTACAACCGTACGGTGTTCGAGTGGGTCACGGATGAATTGGGTGCCCAAGGTACAATTTGTGGTGGTGGTCGCTACGACGGATTAGTGGCGCAGTTAGGGGGTAAACCCACGCCCTGCGTTGGCTTTGCGTTGGGTTTAGATCGGCTCGCGCTGATGCTTGAGGGTCAAGCGGTGCAAGGGCCTTCGATCAATATTTATGGTGTTTCTGTTGGAGACGACGCGCGGGGCAAGATGCTGGTCCTGGCAGAGCAAGTGCGGACGCAACTCGGTCTTTCGATTCAGGTTCATGCCGGTGCTGGAAAGCTCAAGGCGCAAATGAAGAAAGCCGATGCGTCTGGGGCAGAGATTGCGCTCATTGTTGCAGAGGACGAGCTTGCGCAGGATGCGGTGAGTGTTCGTGAATTACGGGGTGAAGGGGGGCAGGCATTGGTTCAAATGTCGGCTTTGATTGAACAGTTGCAGCAGCGTTTCAAGCAGTAAGCAGCAATTAGCAAACAGTAAAGTACTTGGTACAGGAGTAGGCACGTGGCGCTGGATACGAGCGAAGAAGAGCAGATCGAGAAAATACAGACTTTTTTACGTCAGAACGGTTGGTTTTTAGCCATTGGCTTGGTGCTTGTTCTGGGCGGTAACTTTGGATTCAGATCTTGGGAAGACCAAAAGCAGGCAGCAGCTGAGGCTGCGAGTGATGCGTTTACGACGTTCCAAGCTGCGGCGCGTGAAGGCAAAACGGACGATGATAAACGAGCCGCCGCGATGGACTTAGGAGACGCCTTTATTGCGAATCATCCGGGAACGGATTATGCGGTCTTAGCGGGGCTGCAGATTGCAAAGCTGCATTTTAGTGCAGGCAATCTAAGTGAGGCAGAAGCGGCCTTGCGAGCAATAACGGCCGCGGCGAGCTCGCAATTGGCGCCTTTGGTACAGATTCGATTGGCGCGACTTTTGGGCGCTCAGGACCGGCCTGAGGAGGGTTTGACCGTGTTGGCTGAACCGCTCGAATGGGCTGGCTTTATGGCAGCGCGACATGAGGTCGAAGGCGATTTGTTGTATCAACTCGATCGACTCGACGAGGCAAGGCAAGCCTATCAGCTGGCGGTTAACACAGCGGGTGAAGCGGGCTTACCGGGTTTAACGATGAAGGTTGAAGATTTGACGTTTGCAACCGCGAGCATGGATCCAGCGATATCAGATGAAAGCAGCAACAACGAAGCCGCATTGCTCGAAGCGCCGGCAGCTGGTCCCGACGCATCGGCAGATGGGTCGCAAGCAGATTCAAAGGACAATGGATGATGATCTGGCGAATGTTGCCTTATAGCCTGTTATTGCTCGGTCTAGTGAGCGGTTGCAGTTGGTTTGACGGCAAAGATGAAGACGTCATCAAGCCAACCGCGCTCAAGAAAATCCAGTCAGAGGTGACTTTCTCTGCCCTGTGGACCGCGCGAGTGGGTGCGGGTGCTGCGGATAAAGCGATCAAGCTTGAGCCTGCATTAAGTGGCAATCGCATTTTTGCAGCCTCTGCTGATGGTACGATTTTGGCCGTTCAGGCAGATACCGGCAATAAGGTTTGGTCTCGGGATGTTCGAGATCTCTACGCCGAGGCTGATGTTGATCACGCTTTTGCGAAAGATGTCGATGTCATCACTGGCGGCGTTGGCGCGGGCAACGACATTGTGCTGGTTGGAACCTCTGCGGGAGAAGTGTTGGCCCTCTATCAGAGTGACGGCTCGATCGCGTGGCGCGCTGAGGTGTCAAGCGAAGTGCTCGCGCCACCACAGATCCTCAATCAACTGGTTGTTGCCCAAGCCATCGATGGCAGCGTGACGGGGTTGGATGCGTTTACCGGCGAGCAGCGTTGGCGGTTTAGTACCTCGTTACCGGCATTGACCCTGCGCGGCACGGCAACCCCAATCCTTCGTGATGATGTTGTGATTGCCGGGTTTGCCAATGGGCGCGTAGCCTTGATTGATCCTGATCGCGGGGTCGCCGCGATCGATGAACGCGTCGCGGCGGCTAAAGGGCGTTCCGACTTAGAACGTTTAATTGATATCGACGGCAAGATGGTCTTTCAAAGTGGCAGGCTTTATGTCGCAAGTTATCAAGGCAGAATCCTCGCCATTGATTTAAATGCCGGACGCCCGCTCTGGTCCGAAGAGGCGTCGACAACCGTTGGCTTGGGTGCAGGCTTTGGTAATGTGTATTTAGCGTCCGTCAGTGATCAGATTACGGCTTTTGACATGGATAATGGCCGAATCCAGTGGGAGTTGGATGACCTTCTCAATCGAGACCTCACGACACCGATCGCGATTGGCAGCTACTTGGCAGTTGGCGACTTTGAAGGCTATGTTCATTTGATTGCACAATCCGATGGCCGGTTTGTAGGGCGTCGTCGCGTTGATACCAAAGGGCTTTATACCCCGGCGCTCGCCGATGGTAACCGGCTCTATGTTATGGGCAATAGCGGACGCCTTTCGGCTTTCGAGATTCAGTAGCGTATTTGATGCTCCCCGTTATCGCCCTAGTCGGCCGCCCGAACGTTGGGAAATCCACGCTTTTTAATCGAGTGACCAAAACCCGAGACGCTTTGGTTGCCAGCATCCCAGGATTAACCCGGGACCGGCAGTACGGACGGGGTGTCATGGGGGATTTCGATTACTTGGTGATCGATACCGGGGGGTTGTCCGGCGACGAGCAGGGCATTGATAAGCCCATGGCCGAGCAGTCCCGAGCCGCCATCAGCGAAGCAGATCTTGTCTTATTTTTGGTTGATGCTAAGTCCGGACGCCTGCCTGGAGATCATGATATTGCGCGCCTGCTGCGTACTCAGAATAAACCGGTCGTTTTGGTAGCCAATAAAATCGATGGTCAGAACAGCGACTACATCGAGGGCGAATTCGCCGAGCTGGGATTTGGGGGCTGTGAACTGATTTCGGCCTCCAATGGTCATGGCGTGTCTTACCTAATGTCTGAAGTTGTGCTCGCGCGTCTGCCCGTCAAGCAAAGCGATGAGACGGAAGCTGAAGAAGCGCGCGGTATCAAGATGGCGGTGGTCGGACGCCCCAACGTGGGTAAGTCGACCTTGGTCAATCGAATGCTTGGAGAGGACCGGGTCGTCGTCTTTGATCAGGCGGGTACAACGCGGGATAGCATTTACATTCCGTTTGAGCGCGAGGGTCAGGAATACACGATTATCGATACGGCCGGGGTACGGCGGCGAGGCAAAATTTCTGAAGCCGTTGAAAAGTTTTCAGTGATCAAGGCGTTGGACGCCATTGCTGATGCAAACGTTGTGATTTTGATGATCGATGCGCATGAAAACCTCGTCGATCAAGATCTGCATCTGTTGGGACATGTTCTGGAAGCCGGTCGCGCGTTGGTGATTGCGGTTAATAAGTGGGATGGCACCAATCAAGAGCAGAAAGATCATATTAAAAGTGAAATCGAGCGCCGGTTAACCTTCATCGATTTTGCAACAATCCACTTTATCTCGGCGCTCCATGGATCTGGTGTGGGTCATCTGTATAAGTCGGTTCTTAAATCTTATGATTCGGCAACCAAGTCGCTTGCAACCACTAAATTGAACAAAATTTTAGCTGAGGCCTTGGCTGAGTATCAGCCGCCGATGGTTAATGGACGGCGCATCAAACTTCGTTACGCGCATGCGGGCGGCAGTAATCCGCCGATTATCATCGTGCATGGGAATCAAACCGAAGCCGTGCCAGAAGCTTATAAGCGCTATCTGCAGAAGCGGTTCCACAAAGCTTTAGGACTTGAAGGCACGCCGCTCAGGATTGAGTTTAGAACGGGCGATAACCCTTTCAAAGACAAGAAGGTCAAACTCACGGACCGAGAAGTGAGCAAAAAGCGACGCTTGATGAAGGATGATGTTGAGCGCGCGAAGAGACGAAAACGCTAGCGCTTTTGTTCAGAAAATCCCTGTTGGATCCGGTTTAGGGCTCAAGCATCAACGGCGTAAGGGTCACTGCGGGCTCACCCAATGCCTACCCATAAAATGCCTACCTATAAAATGGCTGCTCAAATAATGGCCAGCGCTTCATATTAAGCCCTTCGGGTTAAGCAGCTCTGTATTTTTAATTCAGGGCTGGGCAATAAACAATGCGGGATCCACCCGAGCTTGGTTTAAGTTAACGCTGAAGTGCAAATGCGGGCCGGTAACCCGTCCAGTTTGGCCGACCAGGCCTATGACCTCACCTTGCTCGACGGTCGCGTTGAGCTCGACCTTAATTTTACTGAGGTGGCAATACATCGTAATGAGCCCTTGACCATGATCAATCAGCACGGTGTTGCCGTTGAAAAAATAATCACCGGTGGCGCGAACGATGCCAGCGGCGGCGGCCTTGATGGGCGTGCCCTCTGGTGCTGCGATATCCAAGCCCGAGTGCGGGCTTCTAGGTTGGTCATTCAAAATCCGGCGTTTGCCAAAGGGCGATGAGATTCGGCCTTCGACTGGCGTGATGAAATCAAGGCTGCCAGCGTTGATGGCTCGGTCTGTGGTAAAAGACTCGAAAACCGCCATCATCTCTTGCCGGTCCCGATTGATTCGATCGTAATCCCGCGCTGGTGGCGTAACCTTATTGTTGTCTTGGATGGTGAGGCGCTCGGTCAGATAGCTTTTCTCAAGCACATCGAAGACGATTGCGCCGCTCACGAGATCAAGCTGAGCAGGCCCTGGGGCCTGATCCATTGCAATGCCCACAATCGCGATAGGCTTTTCCGAGTCGCCGATAATCAGAACCGGGTTGCCAAGGAACCGGGCGGATTTTGTGTTCGCGGGTAGTGCGATCACCGCCACGCCGCCAGGCACTGGGGTATGCGTGGGCTGGGCGGCAACCGAGCTTTGAAATAACAATAGCGCGGCAAAGAGGGCGCCTGAGAATAAAACGAGTTTCAAGGAGTCTCCTCTACTTTTAGCGTGGGTTTATTGCGAATGATGGCGTCCGCCGTGCCGTCGGCAAAGTCGATCGTGACGGCTTGATCAGCCTGCAGTTGCGCTGCCCGACCGACGACGGTTTGCGCTTCGTCTCGGACCAGGCTGAATCCGCGCTCCATGACGGCCAATGGGCTGAGCGCATTGAGTTGACCGGCAAGACGTTGGAGGTTGCTGCGTTCATCGATGAGTTGGCGCTCGATCAGTTGAGTCTGTCTCGCTGAGGCAGACGATAGCCGAGCATGAGCTTGTTTGAGCTGCTGCTCAATGCCGGTGTTTAATTGTTTTTCTAAGCGGTCTAATTCTGGATGCTGCAGGGCGCGGTTCACCGCATTCAAGAGTCGAGGTTGCAATCGCGCCAACCGCTCGCTCATTTGCGTGAGCGTTTGAGACGGGTTGCGTAGACGCCGCGTTAAGCTTTGGACAGCGGCCTGGGCGGCCCTCAGTTGGCTGCTTTGGGCTCGCGTTAAACGCTGGGCTAGGCCGTCGAATTGTTGCATCCAGTCGGTTTGGTCTGGGGCAAGAATTTCAGCCGCTGCGGAGGGCGTTGCGGCGCGCAGGTCTGCCACAAAGTCGGCAATGGTGAAGTCGGATTCGTGACCGATGGCGCTCACAACGGGAATACGGCTGTTGGCGATCGCGAGCGCGACGGGTTCGGTATTAAAGGTCCAAAGATCCTCTAAGGAACCGCCGCCTCGGGTGAGTAAGATGGCGTCAAACACGGGCTCTAAAAATGTATTCGCCAATTCCAAGGCGGCAACGATCTGCTGGGTTGCGTCCTCGCCCTGGACTTGGCTGGGAATGATCGTACAGTTGAGCGCTGGGAACCGCCGGTTCAGTACGCTCAGACGTCCCGGATCGCAGCACCGGTGGGTGAGGTAATAATCGCAAGGTGTTTAGGCAGCGCCGGTAAAGCGCGCTTGCGCGACTCGTCAAATAGGCCGTCTGTCTGCAAGCGTTGCTTGAGTGCCTCAAACGCCCGCCGCAGCTCGCCCTCGCCTGCTTCTTCCATGTGTTCTGCGATGAATTGATACTCGCCGCGCGCTTCGTACAGACTGATCTTGCCGCGAATGAGCACCTTCAGACCATTCCTGGGTTTGAAACGAACCCGCTGGTTTTTGTTGCGGAACATGGCGGTGCGCAGCTGGCCGCCCTCATCTTTAAGCGTCAGGTACCAGTGACCCGAGGCCGGTACGCTGAAATTTGAAATTTCGCCTTCAACGAATACCATTGGGAAGTGGCCTTCCAACAAGGATTTCGCGGCCTTATTCAGATCGCTGACCGATAAAATTTCAGCGTTCGAGCCGTCTGATTCAGATGTTTGCCGAATCATGTCGCGGCTCGGCGCAAGAATTTGGCAAGTGGGCCTTGGATCGCCTCATCAATGCGCGCGGCCTGATGGGGCATGAGATCCTGATTCGCCACAAATTCGGTTCCCGCATAAGGATCAACCACGCCTGAGGTTAAGCCGCTTAAGGTTTCGATGACGGCCATGCCGCAGAGCGGCACGTAAAAGTCGGAGTAGCCGCCCTCATGGTTCGTGATGAGTCGGCCACCGCACAGATCCGCGGCCAGAGCCATCATCTTTTCCGTCATCACGCGGTAATGGTTTGCGACCAGCAGCATGTGGCTGAGGGGGTCAAAATAGGCCGCATCAAAACCGCAAGCAACAATGATGAGATCCGGTTTAAAGGCGCTTAGCGCCGGGGCCACAACCGCATCGATGGTTTTCAAATAGGCGCCGCCCCCACACCCAGCAGGCAACGGGATGTTGAGGTTAAAGCCATCGCCGTCGCCTTCCCCTGTTTCTTCAAGCTTGCCCAGGTTCACCGGGTAGAGCATCTCTTGATGGATGGAGATGGTGAGGACATTGGGGTCCTCAAAAAACGCTTGTTGTGTGCCGTTGCCATGATGCACATCCCAATCGACAACGGCCACCCGATCAACCCAGCCCAGCGCCCGGGCTTCTAAGATCGCCAGCGCAATGTTGTTGAAAATGCAAAAGCCACGGCCTCGGTCGCGTTCGGCATGATGCCCCGGTGGTCGGGTAAGGGCATAGGCATTGGAGACCGCGCCCGACATCACATCCTTTATGGCGGCGGTTGTGCCGCCAACAGCCAGGCGGGCAATATCATAGGACCCGGGTCCTGCAATGGTGGACTGGCCAACGGATCCGCCGGTGGTCTGGCTCGTGTGAGCAACGAGATCGATATAGTCAGCTGTATGAAAGCGCTCAAGGGTTTGACGGGTTGCGGCGGTGTGCGCCAGCCGCGAAAGTTGTGGGGTGACGTCGTAGGCGTCTAGCAAATTTTTCAGCCGGCGTTTGGTTTCGGGGTTTTCAAGGTGGACCCCGGGTTGAAAGGCGCCGCCCGCGGGGATTTGTCCCAAGGCTGAACCGTTGTCGTGCCACATGAAGCGCTCGTTCCAAATCAATCCGGTTTTTTGGGTCATGTGCCTCTCGATCTTTAATGGGGTTTGGCCGAAGGTTTTAGGAATGATAGCGGTAGGATGGTTAGGGGCGCAAACAGAGTACTGAAATGGTTATCCTTTAAAGATCTTAGTTGCGGTTTGGGCTTTAAAAAGGATTCCAACTCACCGTAGAGGTGCTTTATGGGTTTCCATTTTATGGGTCGCCTAGTTTTCTTAAATTCAAATTTCTTTCAATTGTTCCGATAAAACCGAAGTTCTTTGCGCCGGGTTTCAGGCGCTCTATACTGAACGCTTTTTATGAAGAGACTTCATGACTTCCCCGACAGCAGACATCCATGACGACAAAATACTCAT
>JGI20157J14317_10004755_pt1 | contig 10359 bp, 8 predicted proteins | sample COG_07_FD_14317 | JGI IMG/M metagenome (IMG submission 14317)
CGGGACATCTTTAAAAGCAAAGCCAATGACGCTTGTATTAGTCAAAACCGCCGACCAAATCAAGCCGCTTTTATCATCAATTTGTGTTTTTCCGCAAAACAAACAAAACAGGGACGAAATTCAAGGCTTAGCGCGCAAATGCCAGTGGCGGAACAGCAACATCATCAATTTCAAATTGCATGGCATTACCGCCACGAAACCGGTCGCGCCGTACCCGACCAAGTATATGCAGATAATGCCCATCGCGGGCATCAGCTACCGCCTGACCAAGTGGTGTGCCGCCTGCCTGAAACGCAATCGCATTCAAGGTACCGCTGCCATCATCCAACCGGCAAGACAAATGCGCGCCTGCCTCGCCAACAAATTTTGCCGATTTGATTCGGCAGTCTGGAATAACAAATCGCGGCTCGGGATTGCCGCTGCCAAACGGGCCAAGCCGGTCGAGCCAATCGGCAAGATCGGGCTTGCATCCGGCAATACTTAACAGACCACTGGCCTTATGCATTGTTTGCGGGATAACGCCATTCAGATCAGCCATAAGCCGATCATTCAAAAATTGTTGCAGATCATCAATCTTATCAGCCCTGACGGTAAAGCCCGCGGCCATATCATGCCCACCACCGCCTTCCAGAATGCCCGCTTGATGCGCAGCAATAATGGCATTGCCAAGCCGAAAACCAGCGATACTGCGCCCCGATCCTTTGCCAATGCCATCATCATTCATGGCAATCACCAAAGCAGGTTTGCCAAACCGTTCGCGAACCCGGCCAGCAACAATACCAATCACACCTTCATGCCATGATCGGTCATGCATAATCAAAACCGGATGGACTATTTCGGCAGCCCGATCAATCGCGGCAATGCGGATGCCTTCTTCAATCTGTTTACGCTCACGGTTCATTTCATCAAGCCGAAGCGCCAGACCGGCCGCCTCGTCACTGCTATTGCAGGCAAGTAGCTTGACCCCAAGGCCAGATCCGCCAATCCGGCCAGCGGCGTTGATTCGTGGGCCAAGCAAAAAGCCAAAGGCATAGACATTAGGCGCCGTGTTCATGCCCGCAACATCGGCAAGCTTGGTCAGCCCGGGATGACGACGCTCGGCCATCACTTTTAACCCTTGGCGCACAAAGGCGCGGTTTAGCCCGATCAGAGGCACCACATCACAAACAGTGGCCAGCGCAACAATATCAAGATAGGCCATTAAATCAGGCGGAGTGTGGCCTCCGGCAAAATGGCCGCGTTCACGCAATTCGCGAACCATCCCAACAAGCACGATAAAAACAACACCAGCGGCGCAAAGATAGCCATAACGCCCATCTTCATCCAGCCGGTTGGGATTCACCACTGATTGCGCGCGCGGCAATTCTGGGCCGGCGATATGATGGTCAATAACAATGACATCAAGCCCCATTTCAGCCACTGCCGCCAGCGGCGCATGCGCCGTAATGCCACAATCGACCGTGACCAATAGCTTTGCGCCTTTTTCTTTTAATGCCACTAAGGCAGCCGTATTCGGGCCATAGCCCTCGGTAAAGCGGTCAGGGATATGAACATCACAAACCACATCAAGATCACGCATCGCCGAAATCAGCAGCGCCGCTGCCGCCGCGCCGTCAACATCATAATCACCAAAAACACCAATTGGGGTTTTGGCTATAACGGCGTCGGCCAGCCGTTTAGCCGCCTTGTCCAGATCTTTAAATCTAGACGGGTTGGGCAGTAAATCACGGATTTTCGGATCAATATATTGCTGCGCTGTTTCCGCGGTTAACCCCATACCGGCCATGATCCGCGCTAATGGAATGGGAAGATCGTCAAAAACATCCATCAAGGCGGCGGCGAGCCGATCCTGATTTNGGCCTGATAATTGCGTTGACGCCTCGATCCAGCGGGCGCCGCTTGTCGAATGGGTTATGCCAAGGAAAGCGTCCTCAGCCATTACCCCTCCACATCTGCCAGCAAGATCGGCATGGCAACAGGCTTGGCTTTGACAATCGGCAGTTCTTCCATCTCGTCCAGGGCCTTTTTCAGGCTGGCAACAGGCGTTTCATGCGTTGTCATGACAAGCGCCACAACGTCGCCCGGTGCCCGTCCTTGTTGCAGCAAGCCTTCAATCGAGATATCGTGTTTTTGCAAAATCGCGGTTACGGTAGCCAAAACGCCGGGCTGATCAACAACCATCAAACGCACATAAAATGGCTTATCTGGCCCTGCCCCGTTTTTCACCGCGCTGGCATCAGCAAGCTGATCCACCGGCTTGCCAAAAGCAAGACCTCCACGACCAGCGGCGATATCAATCAAATCAGACAAAACCGCCGATGAGGTTGCGCCACCACCCGCACCCGGGCCAACAGCCAGAACGCTGCCGACAGGCGTGCCGTGAAATTCAACAGCATTTAAAACGCCATTGACCTTGGCAAGCTGGCTGCTAAGGGGCAGTAAACAGGTTTGCATATGTGGCATTAAACCAGGCTCGGCGACGCCGATAAGTTTAATCCGAAAGCCCAACTGATTGGCATAGGCAAAATCAACCGATGACACATCGCGGATACCCTGGATCGACACTGCGTTGAAATCAGGCTGATGCCCAAACGCAATGGCGGCCAAAATGGTCAATTTATGCGCGGCATCAATGCCGTCAACATCAAAGCTTGGCTCGGCTTCAGCATAGCCTAGACGCTGCGCGTCAGCCAGTACTTCGTCAAAATCGCGCCCCGTTGTTTCCATCGTTGATAGGATGTAATTGCAGGTGCCGTTTAAAATACCGGCAACGCGGTTAATCTGGTTTCCGGCAAGACCTTCACGAAGCGTTTTTACCGCCGGAATGCCTCCAGCAACCGCCGCTTCAAACATGAGATGCGCGTTATTGGCTTCGGCAAGCTGTGCCAGTTCGGTGCCATGATGAGCAATCATCGCTTTATTGGCCGTAACAAAATGCTTCCCTGATGACAGTGACGCACGGGCAAGATCCAATGCCACACCTTCACTGCCGCCAATCATTTCAACAATGATATCAACGTCATCACGGGTGGCAAGCTGGGTTGCATCATCATACCAATCAATGCCATCAAGCGAAAAGGCACGGTCCGCTGAACGGTCGCGCGCGCTAACGGCGACAACGTCAAGCGATTGACCTGCAACCATACCCAATTCGTCATACCGATTGATCAATTGGCGGGCAACTTCAGATCCAACGACCCCAAGGCCAGCGATCGCAATTTTTAAACCGGACTTTGCTTTTGTCATCACAAATTCACTTTTCACAAATTTTCGTTTTTGCCGGCAACAAGCGGCATTGCAATGGTGTAACCATTTGCCCTATTTCTGGCAAGGCTCCTGCCGGTCATTCAGGCCGATTTGCCATGTTTTCTTGGTTTACAAATTGGTTGCACTTCGCGCGGCCTGGTCATAAAGACCCGACAATAGACGTAATTGACGCGCCACCCCACCAAGCTCGGCGCTACTGCCGCCATCAAAGGGAATAAAGCCATCGATAAGACAGGCCTCGCGAACGGCGCGATAACGAAGACATAGATCAATTCCCAAACCGGTTGTGGCGTAAAGCACTTCCTTGCCATGTTTTTCGCTGCTGACAAGGTCGGCTTTAATCAATTTTTTCAGCGCGTAATTGACCGTATGGCTGTCATCGACATTTAGTTTGAAACAAATATCGGCCAGCTTTTTCGGCCGCGCCCGATGATTGACCGAATGAAGACATAAAATATCAAGAACACCAAGATCGGTGCCACCACTGACGCTTATGCCAGACTCGGCAACCGCCGTTGCCATTGCCTTGACCATCCATTTGCCAAAGGCGTTCCAAGCGACAATCAGGCCATATTCGACCTCGCTTAATTCAGCAGCATTTTCCGAAACCAAATGTGATGACGACACAATCCTTTTGGCATCAGGCGTTTTCGAATCTTTTCGTGCCATCACCTCTCCTTTCGTCATTCGCACTTTTGGTTGGTGATGTGGCTATTTGCGCCACTTGTTGTTCCATGGGCTATTTTGCGGACTCATCACTTTTACCGAAACCACCACCACCGGGTGTTTCGATCACGAAAACATCGCCAACACCCATTTTGCGAATATCGGTTGCGGTCAAGGTTTCGATCGTGCCATCGGTTCGTTCGACCCAATTGCGCCCAAGCGCAGCCTCGCCGCCACCATCCATGCCATAGGGCGGGATCACGCGGTGATTGGCCAGAATGACGGCTTCCATTTCTTCAAGAAAGCGTAACCTGCGGCGAACGCCATTGCCGCCGTGATGGCGGCCAACGCCACCAGACCCGTGCCTGATCTCAAAGCTTTCCAATAAAACCGGATAACGCCATTCCAGAATCTCAGGATCGGTCAAGCGGCTATTGGTCATATGTGTATGAACGGCATCTGTGCCGTCAAAATCTGGCCCTGCTCCTGATCCACCGCATAAGGTCTCATAATATTGATAGGTTGCGTTCCCATAAAAGAAATTATTCATCGTGCCTTGCGCCGCAGCCATCACACCAAGCGCGCCATAAAGCGTATCGGTGACAATCTGCGAGGTCTCCACATTGCCAGCAATGACCGCCGCAGGATATTGTGCCTTTAACATGCAATCATCGGGAAGGATGATATGAACAGGCTTTAAGCAACCTTCATTCATCGGAATATCATCGGCCACTAAGGTTCTGAAAACATACAAAACAGCAGCACGACAAACAGCAGCAGGCGCATTGAAATTATTGGCGCCCTGTTTGCTTGTGCCGGTGAAATCTACAATTGCCGACCGGCTGGATTTATTGATTGAAATAGTGACCTTGACCTGCTGTCCATTATCCATTGGATAGGTAAAGCTGCCATCTTTGAGAACATCAATAACGCGACGAACTGATTCTTCAGCATTATCCTGAACATGGCCCATATAGGCGATAACCGTTGCCAGCCCGTAATGCGTGACCATTTTGTGAAGTTCACGAACGCCTTTTTCATTGGCCGCAAGCTGAGCTCGAAGATCGGCGATATTTTGATCGGTATTGCGCGCCGGATATTTTGCCGAGTCCAGAATGGCGCGCATTTCCGTCTCGCGGTAGAGTCCACCATCGACAAGCTTGAAATTATCGATCAACACGCCTTCTTCTTCGATATGTTTTGAATCCGGCGGTGCCGAACCCGGGGTGCGGCCACCAACATCAGGGTGATGCCCGCGCGACGCAACAAAGAACAGGATATCTTTACCAGCATCGTCAAAAACCGGCGTGATAACGGTGATATCAGGAAGATGTGTTCCGCCATTATAGGGATTATTTAGCACAAAGGCGTCACCAGCGTTGATATTGCCTTGATTACTGCGGAGGACGGCCCGAACTGATTCGCCCATTGATCCCAGATGAACCGGCATATGCGGGGCATTGGCAATCAACGCTCCAACCGGATCAAAAATGGCGCAAGAGAAATCCAGCCTTTCTTTGACATTGACCGAAAGCGCGGTGTTTTGCAGCGTATAGCCCATCTGTTCGGCAATCGACATAAACAGATTATTGAACACTTCCAGCATAACCGGATCACAATTCGTGCCAATCGCCACCCGCGGCGCCACCGCAACAACACGCCGAACGACAAGATTGCCAATCGCGGTCATTTCGGCTTGCCAACCAGGTTCGATCACATTGGTTCCGGTGGCTTCGGTGATAAGGGCTGGCCCCATGATCCGTTGCCCCGCGGCAATCGTGCTGCGAGCAAAGACCGGCGCCGTCACAAATTGATCATCCATATAGCATTGAACATGATCCAGACTGTCCAGCGGCGTATCAGGGGCAGCAGTGACATTGTTTTCAACATCAAAATTCCGGCCAATTGACTCAACCGAAATGGTGGCGGCAACAAGCGCCTTATCAAGCATCAAAAAGCCAAAGCGCGATTGATAGGCAGCTTCAAAATCAGCCGTCATCGCGGCAATGGAGCCAAACGGCACGGCAAGCGCCGTATCCGACCCGTCATAGCGAAGATGGACATAACGATTTGTTTCAATGCGTGCGCTGGCAATATCCTGTCCCGCAAGTTCAGCCTCGCTTTGGCGGGCCAGCTGATCAAGCTCGCTTTGCAATCGCGCTGTCAGACCTTCATTAAAATCGGCCTCGAGCGTGCGTTCGCGAAGCGCCGTAACATCTGCCAATCCCATGCCATAAGCCGATAAGACGCCAGCAAAAGGATGAATTAAAACCGTTTTCATGCCCAAAACATCGGCAATCAAACAGGCATGCTGGCCGCCTGCCCCGCCAAAACATTGAAGCGCATATTCAGTGACATCATAACCGCGCTGAACCGAAATTTTCTTGATCGCATTTGCCATATTTTCAACCGCAATGCGCAAAAAGCCACTGGCAATTTCTTCTTCGCTTCGTTTGATACCGGTTTCAGCTTCGACCTGCGCCGCAAGCACGGCAAAACCAGCGCGAACGGGCGCCACGTCAAGCGCCTCATCCTGATTGGGGCCAAAGACATGCGGAAAATATTGCGGCTGCAGCTTGCCAAGCATGGCGTTGCAATCGGTTACGGCAAGCGGGCCACCACGGCGATAGCAAGCAGGCCCCGGATTGGCACCAGCGCTTTCCGGCCCGACTTGGAACCGGCCATGTTCAAACCGGCAAATTGACCCGCCACCAGCAGCGACCGTATGAATCAGCAGCATTGGCGCGTGAATCCGCACGCCGGCAACAACCGTGTCAAACACGCGCTCATAGGCATTTTCATAATGCGCAACGTCGGTTGAGGTGCCGCCCATATCAAAGGTAATGACCTTGTCAAACCCCGCCTGTTTTGCGGTTTTCACTGCGCCGACAATACCGCCGGCAGGGCCTGACAGAATGGCATCCTTGCCCTGAAACAGGCTGGCATCGGTCAAGCCGCCATTTGATTGCATCAATTGCAGCTTGGTGCCTTTGGATTGGTCAATATCGCGGGCAAGACGGTCGATATAGCGCCGCAGAATCGGCGACAGATAAGCATCAGCAACGGTAGTGTCGCCGCGCCCGACAAATTTAATCATCGGGCTGGTACCATGGCTTGTCGATATTTGCGTAAAGCCAATTTCGCGCGCACGCGCCGCAATCGCCAATTCATGCGCCGGCACGCGGTAACCATGCATCAAAACAATGGCAATGGCACGGATGCCATCATCAAAGGCGGCCTGCAGCCGCGGCGTTACATCATCAAGATCAAGCGGCGTGATAATCTGGTCACGCGCATCAACGCGTTCGATCACTTCTTCAATGCGGTCATATAGCATTTCAGGAAGGATGATTTCCTTGTCAAACAGGCGTGGTCGCGCCTGATAGGCAATGCGCAGCTGGTCACGAAACCCCTTGGTCACAACAAGCAGTGTTTTATCGCCCTTGCGCTCGAGAAGCGCATTTGTCGCCACGGTTGTTCCCATTTTGACAGCATCAATCGCATCGGCTGGCAATGGCGCATCTTTGGCGATATGCATCAGATCGCGCATGCCCTGCAAAGCCGCATCTTCATAGGCTTCGGGATTTTCGGACAATAATTTATGTGTTAGCAACGTGCCATCCGGTGTGCGCGCGACAAGATCGGTGAATGTGCCGCCACGATCAACCCAGAATTGCCAACCTGATTTATCATCTGTCTTGCTGTGATCGGGCTTTGTCATTTGTCATCATCCGTGAAAATACTGTGATGCGACAACGTTTATAAATTATCAACAAAATGTCAATGTCAGAATGATCAGCTGTCTGCATGATCATCGGCAAGGCTCATGCTTATCCCGTCATTGATATCGGTCGCCAGATAGTCACGAATATTGATATCGTCGAAACAGCCAATATTCACGCCATAGACGCTTGGGTCGCTTCGTCGGATATGATGCGTGTAAATCCCGCATGTCTTGCAGAAATAATGTTTGGCGATCGCCGTGTTCCATTGGTAAAGACTCAGTGATTCAGCGCCTTTTTCAAGGATGAATTGGTCAAGAGGACAGCTGACCATAACCGCCCAGCGTCGCCGACACAGGCTGCAATCGCACCGCCTTGCCGCGGCAAAATCCAGCCGCGTCGGCGTTGAAAACACAATATCCCCGCAATGGCAGCGGCCATGCAAACGGCTTTGATCGTGAGGGGAAACAGTCATTATTTTTTATCTCTATCAAGATCGGTCATCGCGCGCGCCAGCGCATGATTTCCGGTTTGGTCTAAATTTGCCACGACACTATCAAAGTCGATCTTATCGCGGTTTTGGCTGAGTTTTGATTTGGCAAAATAGCCGGTGAGGTTAATTTCAAAGCCAATAATGCCGTCAATCTGTTTTGCCAAATAATCACGCGGCGCATCGGCCATTTTCCAGCCCTGTTTGCCATTGGTTTTGTTTTCGAAAAATTTGGTCAGCTTGCCAACAATGGCAGTCTTGCCTTTGACATCATCGACAAAGCGGATGGTTCCCTGAAAATGGATTGCCTGATAATTCCATGTTGGCACATGTTTGTGATGTTCGGCCTTGGTTGGGTACCAATTGGGGCTGATATAGCCATCTGCGGCTTGGAAAATCACCAGAACCTGGCTTTCATCTTGGCAGATGTCAGCAAGCTGGTTACGCCGCGCAATATGGCCGATCAACCGACCGCGGCAAATCTGATCATCGCCATAATGCAAATCACCATCGGGCAAAATGGGGATATGGTTCGCCGCCAATCCCTGATCTGACTGGGTGACCAAAGTCCCCAGCGGATATTGCGCCAAAATCGCGTTGATCACGCTGTCTCGTTGTTCGGCAAATTCGCTTGGGATGAACATCGTGTTTCCTTCTGTTGGCCTAGCGAACAGCCTACGGCCTTTATCAAATGCACAATAAGATATTTTAAAGCGCTGGGTTATTTTAATGCGCTGGGTGACATTGGCAAGATTGAGCGCGGCAACATTAAAGCGTCTAATAAAGTGAAAATCTATATAATAAAAACAATTCATTAGGGTCTATTTCTGGCTTTTAAAATTGGGTTTCTTATGTGATTGTTTCGACATGAAACAGACGATTGCCATGATTTCAATTGTTGTCGCGCTGATCTTTGGATCAATCGGCGCGTTGCTGGCGGCTGACTTTCAGGCAGGATTTGCGGCGTTTCAAAAGGGTGATTATGCGGCGGCATTGCGTGAATGGACGCCCCTTGCCGAACAAGGCGATGCCAAAGCCCAAAATAATCTTGGGGTGATGTATGCAGAAGGACACGGTGTTCTGCAGGATTATGTTACCGCGCATATGTGGGCAAATATTGCATCAATGAATGGCGATAAGATCGCACCAAAACTGCGAAATGCAATTGCCAAAAGAATGACCCCCGCCCAAATTCACGCGGCGCAGACACGGGCTAAAGACTGTATCGGCAAAAACTATAAAGGCTGTTGAGCAAACCCCACCGCGCAATCCCTATCGAAATCAAAATCGCGCCCATAAAAAAGGGCCAGCAAAAGCCAGCCCTTTTCAAAATTAAGATCTTCCAACACCGGATTATCGAATTACTCAAACCATCAAGCACCAGAGTAACCCAGTACTAAAAATATTTTTAACGCTTGGAGAACTGGAAACTACGGCGGGCTTTCGCCTTACCATATTTCTTACGCTCGACAACGCGTGAATCACGTGTCAGGAACCCGCCAGCTTTCAAAACCGGACGAAGACCCGGCTCAAACAGGGTTAGGGCGCGGCTGATGCCGTGACGAACCGCACCGGCCTGACCAGATAGGCCACCACCGCGAACCGTTGCAATTACATCAAATTCGCCAGCGCGCTCGGTTGCATCAAATGGCTGTGCCAAAATCATCTGCAAAACAGGGCGGGCAAAATAAACCTCAACCTTGCGGCCATTGATTGTAACCTGACCTGTGCCGCGCTTTACCCATACGCGGGCTGCGGCATCTTTACGACGACCTGTTGCATATGAACGGCCAAGATTGTCGATTTTTGGCTCAACAGGTGCTGCTGGAGCTTCGGCAACAGGTGCGTCGGCACTGATTGCGCCTAATGCTGCCAAACCTTCGGCCTGAGTGTCTGTGTTTTGTGTATCTTCGGCCATGACTACCTCACATTCTTTGAGTTCATGCTAGCAATATCCAGCGCGACGGGCTGTTGTGCTTCATGCGGGTGGCTTGGGCCTGCATAGATATGCAGGTTGCGCATTGCTTGACGGCCAAGCGGCCCGCGCGGAATCATGCGCTCGACAGCTTTTTCAATCACGCGGGTTGGAAAGCGACCGTCAAGAATCTTGTCAGCAGTCCGCTCTTTAATGCCGCCCGGATGGCCTGTATGCCAATAATAGGTCTTGGCGCTACGCTTGTTACCGGTCAAATGCACCTTTTCGGCATTGACGAT
>JGI20157J14317_10004767_pt1 | contig 10347 bp, 8 predicted proteins | sample COG_07_FD_14317 | JGI IMG/M metagenome (IMG submission 14317)
CCACAGGTTTGCACAATGGGATGGGCATGGAAGTACTTGCACCCGGAAAAATCGTGGTCAGCCAGATGGCAGAACTCACCCTGATCGAGGATCTGGATGGAGATGGTGTGGCCGACCGATACCGCAACCTATGCTCCGATTTCGGACTGAGTGGAAATTACCATGAAACCAATGCCATCTGCCCGGATGGGGATGGTGGGTTCTACATTGCACTGGGCACGGCTTCCCACAATGGGCCCACCTTTTACACCTCCCGTGGTGAATATAAACACGACGGAAGAAGGGGTCGAAACTTCTCCGCAGTAAAACAAAAGGGTTATGTGGTCCACTATAAGAAGGATGGCAGCCTTACCCCCTACGCCAATGGATTCCGGATGCACAACGGAATTACCCGGGACGAAAACGGAAACCTCTGGTGTGGGGACAACCAGATGGCAGCCTTACCCCCTACGCCAATGGATTCCGTATGCATAACGGCATTGCCAGGGATGAACATGGCAATCTTTGGTGCGGGGACAACCAGGGGGACTGGCGGGGCGGCTCCCCGATCTACCGCGTAAAAAAGGATGGCTTCCATGGGCATCCCTCCAGCCTCGTCTGGGACGATCGCTATGAGCCGTTTGGAATGCCCTTATTCTATCCGCGCAAACTACTGGACGAACTCTACGACAAGCCAGCTATGGAACTGCCCCGTAATTTGATGCATTCCCCCGGGGAACCGATGGTGATAGAGTCAAATAAGTTTGGTCCCTTTCAAGGGCAGATGCTGGTACCCGATGAAAACGGGAGACGGATCGTTCGTCTGATGCCGGAGGAAGTGGACAGTGCCTGGCAGGGTGCCGCCGCACTCTTCTATGAAAATGCCAATCTTCGAGCTGGTGGCGTGCGCATCGCCCCCTCCCCTGATGGTAAATCGATCTACTACGGATCCACCACCCGTGGCTGGCAGCGTCCCGATGAAGGAATCCAGCGGATCACCTACAACGGAAAGGCACCTTTTCATGTAAATTCGTGCTCACTCACCCTCGATGGATTTAATCTCAGCTTTACCGAACCGGTTGCCCAAGCTGACAAGCTTGCTGAAAATATAAAAGCCCGCAGCTACCGCTTTGAATACGGATACAAGTACGGCTCCGGAGAATTGGATCAGAAAAGCCACAAAATCCTTGGGATTGAGAAATTGGATGACTCCGACAACCCAACCTGGGGAATTGCGGTTGAAAACCTGGCTCCCGGTAGAATCTACGAATTAACCTTTTCGGTAAAATCAACCCATGGCTCAGAAATGAAAAGCCCTTTTGTACAATATACCGTACAACGATTGAGGAGACCGCCCAGTGAATATACTGCCACGATCTCAAAAACTGAAAGGGGGCTCGAGGTAAGCCTAGGAGGAACACCTTTCGCCACCTACGATAATAGTTCCTCCAATAAACCAATTATTTGGCAGGTAACCGGACCGGGTGGNCAGAAGATGNTNCGTGACTGGCCCCTCAAAAAAGACACTCCCGGCGAAGCTCACGACCATATTCACCANCAGGGAATCTTCTTTGGCCATGAACGGATAAGCGGAGCAAATTTCTGGCANATAGATAAGCCAAACACNGGAACGATNGAGCAAAGGAGATTGATCGAGACCCGTTCNGGCAAAGACCGTGCCTTAATCAAAACTCTGAACGCATGGAAAAATAAGCAGGGANAAACCGTGGCAGCTGATACCCGCACCCTCTCTTTTTTTGGAGATGCAAGTTCACGCACCATAGATCTTGAATTTTTTCTCCACGCCACCAATGGACCGGTGCAAATTGATCCCTACAAGGATGGGGTGTTTGCCATCCGCACCCATACCGATCTCCGACTCAACCCCAGCCCAAAGCATGGAGTTCACAAAGTGTTTGGGCATGCCATCAACAGCCGGGGAGACCAGGCCAAGGCAGTCTGGGGAAAACGGGCAGACTGGGTGCATTACTTTGGCACGGTTGAGGACAAACCCGCGGGCATTGCTTTCCTTAGCCATCCCAGCAACCCATCCAAAGGAAACGAAAAAGCCTGGTGGCACGCACGGGACTATGGCCTGATCTCCGCCAATCCATTTGCCCCGGAAAAAATCCAGGGAGATGGGGGAAGGACCATCCCCAAAGGTCAGTCTCTCGGATTCCGTTATCAAATCATCTTTCACTCTTATGACAACCATGAGGCTGCCAAAATTGAGGAAAGGTTTGCTCAGTATGCCAAGACACCTGCACACCCCACCTCGATCATGCCTAAGCATCCGGGCTACCCCGAAGATTATCTCACCTCGAGGAAATAAACCGGCCTTTTATTTTGAAATAATGAAATTTGCACTGTGTAATGAAATCTTTCGCAATCTACCCCTAGAGGATGCCTTTCAGAAAATTGCTGACATCGGATATGAGGGCGTGGAAGTCGCCCCTTTTACCTTACAAGCAAACCCGAGGGAGTTGAGCCAATCCGATGCCGAGCGTTGCCGTACTGCCGCCGAAAAAGCAGGACTGGAAGTGGTGGGACTTGCATTGGTTAATGGCGGAAACCGAGGGCCTGCACCTTACTCACAGTGACCCGGATATTTTGGAAGTCACCCGGGAGTATCTCATAAACCTGGCCCAACTTACCGCCAGAATGAACGGTACCATCCTGGTTCTGGGCAGCCCGCAGCAGCGCAACCTCCTTCCCAATACCACTTATGAGCAGGCTTTTGACCGGGCGGTAAATCTGATGAAAGCGGTGTGCCATGAAATTGAAGACCTTGGAGTTGCCTTCGCGATTGAACCGCTCGCCCGGGTGGAAACCGACTTTTTATGCTCCTGTGCTCAGGGCAGAGATTTTGTACAGGCAGTCAATCACCCCGCTTGCGGACTCCATCTGGATGTCAAAGCGATGACTGCGGAACCCGATGGGGTGTGCCCTGCCATTCATGAATTTTATGAGGACTGTATACACTTTCATGCCAACGACTCCAACCTGCGGGGCCCGGGCCAAGGAGAGACCAACTTCACCGAGGTTGCCCGTACCCTTAAGGAAGTAAACTACAACGGATGGGTATCCGTGGAAGCCTTTGATTATTTCCCGGATGAAGAAGGCTGTGCGAAAATCTCGCTGAAAAATTTAAAGGATTGTTTTTGATTCGTGGTTTCCTTGGGTTGACAAATTCGCCTACGCTACAAGTAATAATTTACATGTTTCCTCTACCCTATTGCTTATTGTGGGTTGCTCTTTTACTTCCCCTATCTTTCCTGTCCGCCAAGACCTATATTTGGACAGATGTAAACGGACAAAAAATTGAAGCCGCTTTTGTTCGCAGCACCGCGGATTCAGTAACGATTTCCATAGATGGACAGGAACTCGACCTGCCCTTGGATTCTCTCAGTGCATTCTCCAAAGCACTCGCCTTAAAATTAAAAGCTGAATTGGGCAGTAACACCTCGCCACCTCACCCCAAAGACCTACACCCTTGGAAGGACCTGCAGGGCAGAGTCATCCAAGCCGAATTTATTGAAGCAACCAGCTCAACGGTTAAATTATTGTGGAACGGTCAGCCCTTCGAGTTATCGCTAGCCACCCTTAGCCAAGAATCGAAAAACCTCGCCCGCAAACTGAGCGGTTCACTAGCTCCCCAAAGTCAAGATACTCCTCAACCCCGACCAACCGGCACAACTCCGGAACTTAAGGCCACGGATCCCAGTGGGCCTGTCGACCTAAACGATGAACATGTTTGGCTGAGTGCCGATGGACGAACCTTATTGGCCAAATTTGTCGAATTTGAAAATGATGAAATTTCCCTACTCACGAAATCGGGGCAGGATGTTCAAATCCATGTGGATAACCTTTCTAAGCAGGCAATCGGGCTTGGAAATAAGCTGAAAGTTTTAAACGAGGAAAAAAAGAAAAAAGCCCAGGCCTTTGTTCTGGCCCGCAAGAAAATGAAGGTGCCCTCCGTATCCGAGCAGGACCTGGATAAAGTTCACCAATTTAAAAACACAGAGGGTGTTACCATTTCTGCCAACTTCATTGATGCTGATGATACTGGGGTAACTATTACTCTGGACGGAAAATCGCAGCCCATGGAACTCACCTGGGACAGGTTCAGTAAGGAAAGCCAGGCCTTACTGGAAGCGCTCCGCAGAAAAAGCTTAACTGCAAATCGGGCTCCTACAACCATTCCCGCCAAGGGAGGGAAGATTGGATACTTTGCCAGCGGTAGATTTAAGGGATACAATAATGTGATTCAGACTGAAAGGTTTGATGTGGCATTAAGTTCATCCGGAACATCTTTGAATATCTGGTTAAAAAGTGATAACCCAAAAGTTTCACCCAAAACCTTTGGAGTGGGCTTAAGAGCTGAATATACAGACAAAACAAACCCAAAAAAATGGCGCAGAAAAGGTCGACCTATTGTTAGTTTCAATTCACCTCCAGAACCTTCTATGAGTCGGGAGAAAACCACTCTAACGGGATCTTTCTCAAATGGTGGAACTTTTCAGTACGACATTGAGTTAAACTCAAAAGGCCTACTATTTTGGGGAAAAGTGAGAGATCCTGGGGGGGAGGAATGGCCCACTCGATTTAGCATTGGTGTTTCAGTTCCTGGATTTGTGCCTGATTCAAAGAACAAACAAATGAATGAAATTATGCCATACATCGGAGACGGCACCCTCATCATGCAACCTGAATCTGGAAAAAGTCGTGCCTATCCCTACAAAGAAAAATGGGCTACGATTAGCAATAAATTCAAAGGTCAAAAGTTTGGTTCCCTTAAGTCTGCCACGGTAATGGGCTTCCCTTATGGCAACAATAAGATGATGATTATACCTACAAATACTTCAGGCATGAGCTTCAATCGATATGTGTCGTACGGTAGGATATTTCCATTTCAGGGATTTTCTTTTGAATACGAAGGAAGTGAAAATAAGAAAGAAATCCCAAAAAACAAAGCTCTCAAGATACTTCTTACAGGGGTTTAGTTTATTTTCTCCTTAGTCTTTACGATCAAACATTGGATATGGAAGACTTTTATTGTTCGACTTGTAGAGAGAATCGTATTCGCAAGGAAAACCAAAGGCATCGCAGTACCACGGAACCAACCACTCGTAGGCGAGCAAACTGCCGAATATCAGCATAATCAAATACAGAATGTAGTCCAGCAATCGGTACAATAACTTGCACATCACTAGATAATAATGAAATTCAATATCTCCAAACTCGAAACAAAATGCAAATTGGAGGGAAGAATGGTACCGGCGGAGGGACTTGAACCCACGACCAAAAGATTAAGAGTCTCCTGCTCTACCAACTGAGCTACGCCGGCATCATTAGAAGGTTTAAATTAAAGGTATTTAGAATTCGGTCAAGGGGGGAATCCCGATTCAAGCAGGTAAGGAAATTTTCAGTGCCGAATTATTCCAGCATAAACTTAACCTGTACTTGAACCAGTGTGACCAACTCGGCCGGCCCTTGAACCGGAACACTTGCCATCATTGCATCGGATTGCATCATCCTTCTTTCCTGCATGGGTCGATAACCGTTGGAGAGTTCTTGAATGGTAAGGGGCATGCCAACTTTTGCATTTAAAGTACCGGCAAGAGTCTCTGCCTTGCTTAACGCGTCTTCCATTGCCTGTACCCTTGCCTCTTCCACAAATTCTTGATCCTCCTCGACTGCGTAGGTCAATGATTCGAACTGGTTGCCCCCAGCGTCTATGGTTGCCTGCATAATTTCCCCAACACGATCGAGTTCATGGATCCGAATAATTATGGAATTGTTAACTTGATATCCAGTAATAAGCGGTGGCATTCCCTTGCGGTACTGGCTTTGGGGAGTGAGTTGAAAACGGTCAGTCTCAACCTTATCTTTCTCAAGACCAATTTCATCTAATACTTGGAAAATTTTCGAGACCGACTGGTTATTGAGTTCGGTCGAAAGCCTTGCTGTTTTGGCAGTGGTTAAAACTCCCAAACGCAAAATTGCGGTGTCCGGTGGAGCACTGACTTTCCCCACCCCCGTTATATGAATCCACCGGTTAGCCTCTTCCTTTTCCTGATGAGCAAAACATAGGGTAATAAGGTAAAAGTAAAGGAATGGAATAGATAGATACTTGCTCATGGTTTTATGGATTTAAAGGGGGGATGGTCCGTTAAGCTCTTTCTTTATTACCCTGCCGTCCTTAAGATCTTTTCTCAATACGGTAATTTGATTTTGGTTAAAATTTACCTTAACCACCCTATATTCAACATTCCACCCACCAAAAGGATATCCATTGCGCTTCCCGGTTAGATCATGGAAAAACTTTTGTGGTCCCATATTCTGTTCGAAATTTAAATAATAGGATGAGGTAAGAGGTTTCCCCATTTCACTGGTTACTTGGTAAGGAGGTCCCCCTATTTTGAAGTCCCGTAAAATCAGGTAGCCAATTGGATTTATTCGTGCGGTATAAGCCAGTGCTTCGTTCTTAATCTCAAACGACTGGGCAATCAGTCGCTTGTTCGGATCATTCATTGTGGTTGGCTTAAAAAAAGAATCCTTGGAAGTAGGGTGGATAAACTCCTTGTACGGAACTCTCAGGTTTAGCCAAAATCTGGCATATTTTTTGGTGAGTGAATCGACTTTGCTTAAATCCTCAATTTCTACTTTTTTGGTCCCCTCCCAAGAAACCAGCCTGAAGCGGGAGGGAATTTTTTCAAATTTAGTACAAATTAATCCAAATGGATCCTCAGGAGCAGGAGGTTTCTTTTCGGTTGAAAGACCCTCCGGTTTCTCTCCGACTGCTTTTACTTCCTTTACCTCATCTGCAACCACTGTGGGCATCGGAACAACGGGAGCATCAGGAAGCGGGGCAAAAGGAATCGATTCAGTTTGGGGTTTCTTAATTTCAACTGGTTTGGGGACTGGGGGAACCACTTCCTGGACAATTACCTGTACCGTTTCAGGTTCAGGCTCGGTCTTGGGTTGGCTAAGAAATTCAACGATTTGCTCCCGAAACACAAGAATTGCTAAAAATGCAAACCAGATAAGACCACCTGCGATAAAAAGTTTCTTGATCACAATATTTTGTAACTATTTTTAGAATTATTATGTGAAAAAGAATAAAAGTGCAATCTTTGGCGGACCACCTAACTTATCTGATACTCCTTAAACCACTCCCGTAACAGTTCAATGGGTAAGCCAATTACATTGGAAAGTGAACCCTCGTATGAATTTACGATCATTTCCGGACAAGTTTGAATGGCATAGGCTCCAGCCTTGTCGAGAGGATCAACCCGTTCAAAGTAATTATCAATCATCAAACGATCCAGTTTTTGGAAGGAAACATCCGTACAAACACTCTCACTCCGGCTAATATCAAGGGCACGGTTAACCAGGCAAATACCGGTTAACACCTGATGTGTCTTGCCTGAGAGGCGGGTCAACATCGACTTTGCTTCATTCAAATCTGCGGGTTTACCGAAAGTTTCTCCCCTTAGGGTAACCAAGGTGTCCGCTCCAATTACCCAATCACAGGGAAAGGAATCCGCCACCTGAAAACTTTTTAATTTTGCATTTTTCAAAACCAGACTTTCCGGGCCATCTGGGTGGTTTATCCATTCAGAAACATCTGCACTGACCACATCAAACTCCTTAATCAAACCACCGAGCAGGTCTTTTCTTCGGGGTGAAGAAGAAGCTAAAATTAATCGGGAATTGGGCTTCGTTATGGCTTTTTGAAGAGGAATTGGCATAATGGGATACTTAATTTCATGTTAACTCTCCTGCATAAGTCTACAAGATGAAGATTGGAATTGCTCAAATCAATCCCATCGTTGGCGACCTGGATGGCAACCTAAGAATGATTATTGATGCATATCAGAATCTTTTAAACAGCGGTGCCGGACTAATCGTTTTCCCCGAGCTTGCACTTTGCGGGTATCCGCCACGGGACCTTCTACTCAAAAAGCGATTCGGCAGGGATTGTGAGGAGGCTTTAAATTCTTTTGTTCAACAAACCCAGGGCTGCCCTGCCCTGATTGGTTATCCTGAGATTAGAAAAGGATATTCAGGAAAACCTTATTTCAATTCTGCCGCCTTGTGCGTAGATCAAAAAATTGAGAAGATTTTCCGCAAACGCCTGCTGCCTACTTACGATGTTTTTGACGAGCAACGATATTTTGCCGAGGGAAATTGCCCGATGTCATTTGTTCATTCAGAAATAAAAATTGGGGTATCAATCTGCGAAGATATTTGGAATATTTCAGGAGAATTACACTCAACCGATCCGGTCGAAAGCTTGGCCGAGGAAAAGGTAGACCTGCTCATCAATATGTCTGCAAGTCCATGGCATGTGGGGAAATGTGAGCAAAGATTTTCCATTATTGAGCGTGTGTCCAAAAAATTAGCCTGCCCTGTTGTCTATGTGAATGCGACCGGAGGAAATGATGAATTAATTTTTGACGGCGGGTCGGTCCTTATCGATTCACATTCAAGCAACAGTATAAGTCTGCCTTCATTTGTTTCTGCCTGCCAGGTGGTGGAAATTTCCTCAGAGAAAATGGCTCACCAAACACTTGATGAACCATTGGAGAGTATCCGTAAAGCACTTGTACTTGGGTTACGCGACTATGCTCACAAAAGTGGGTTCAAGAAAGGATTGGTTGGATTAAGCGGAGGTATAGATTCGGCAGTTACAGCCGCTTTAGCAGTGGAGGCATTAGGGAAAGAAAATGTCATCGGGATAAGCTTACCCTCTGCCATATCGAGTGATCATAGTAAATCCGACGCGCAGGAATTGGCCAACAACCTTGGCATCGCTTACCATACTCTCCACATTCAAGGGGTTGTGGATTCTGCCGAAAGGGAACTTTCAGCTCTCTTTGAAGGGCTGCCTTTAGATGTTACCGAAGAAAACCTCCAGGCCAGAAGCCGGGGACTCCTGCTCATGGCTGTCTCAAACAAGCTTGGTGCCCTGCTTCTAACCACCGGAAATAAAAGTGAATTGGCGGTTGGCTATTGTACGCTTTATGGAGATATGTGCGGTGGGTTGGCTGTAATTTCTGATCTGCCAAAAACGGAGGTCTTTGCCCTGGCTAGACATATCAACAAGAAGCAGGAAATCATTCCCTTAAACACCATCGAAAAACCACCATCGGCTGAGCTTAGACCCGAGCAGAAAGATAGCGACTCATTGCCCGACTACCATATTCTGGATGGTATTCTTCATGGCTACATTGAAGAAGGTCTTTCTATTCGGGAACTCGTTGAAAAAGGATTCGATGAAGAGACCGTGCACAAGATTGTTGGTTTGGTGGATAAAAATGAATATAAACGAAAACAGGCTGCACCGGGTTTAAAAATTACCCCCCTTGCCTTTGGTATCGGCAGGCGCATGCCAATCGTGCAAAAGTACAGCAATTAAAAATAGATTAATGAACGAATCCCAAAACCTTTTTGAAAAAGCAAAAAAGCTGATACCAGGGGGGGTCAATTCCCCGGTTCGTGCCTTTCGCTCCGTTGGAGGAACTCCTTTTTTCACCGACAAAGCATCGGGCAGTCGCCTCACGACGGTAGACGGTCAGGAATTAGTCGACTATGTTTGCACTTGGGGACCAGCCATTCACGGTCATGACCACCCAGTCATACGCGAGGCAATCTCTCAGGCTTTGTCCAAGGGGACAAGTTTTGGCACCCCCGGACCGGCTGAGGTAGAGATGGCCGAATTGATTGTAGAACTTGTTCCCTCTGTGGAAAAGGTGAGAATGTGCAACAGCGGAACCGAGGCAACCATGTCTGCCATTCGTTTGGCTCGGGGCTACACCGGGCGAGATAAAATCATCAAGTTTGCAGGGTGCTATCATGGGCATGTGGACAGTCTCTTGGTCAAAGCAGGCTCCGGGGCCCTGACCCTGGGCAATCCGGACAGTGCCGGAGTTCCTGCGTCCTTTGCTGCCGAGACCCTTGTTCTTCCCTACAATGATCTCGATGCGGTCACAGAAACGGTTTCCAGCCAACCGGATCAAGTGGCTGCTATTATTGTGGAGCCCTATCCGGCAAATTGTGGCCTGATCCTACCCCTCCCCGGATACCTGGAAGGACTGCGCCGCCTTTGTTCCCAATTTGGGGTGGTTCTGATTTTTGATGAGGTCATGACTGGCTTCCGTCTGGGGCTTGGTGGAGTGCAGGAAAGAACCGGCATTACTCCCGACCTCACCGCCATGGGGAAAATTATCGGAGGCGGATTGCCTGTGGGCGCGTTTGGTGGAAAAGCAGAGATTATGGATCACCTGGCCCCGCTTGGTCCCGTTTATCAGGCGGGCACATTGAGTGGAAATCCACTGGCAATGGCTGCAGGAATCGCTTCCC
>JGI20157J14317_10004772_pt1 | contig 10339 bp, 10 predicted proteins | sample COG_07_FD_14317 | JGI IMG/M metagenome (IMG submission 14317)
TGATTCATCATCTTCATCGCTTCAACGATGCAGATAACATCGCCCGCTTTGACATGCTTGCCCACTTCGACGAAGGCAGGCGAGGTAGGTGATGGGGAGCCATAGAATGTACCAACCATCGGCGACTTCACAGCGTTGGCAGAAGCGGCTGGAGTAGCAGAAGGTGCGACAGCGGCAGGGGCTGCAATGGGCGCCGGTGCGACTTGTTGTGGTAACTGATACGTCAACGCTTGTTGCTGAACAGAGCTTGAGCCGCGGCTAATGCGAACCGATTCTTCGCCTTCTTTGATCTCGATCTCTGCGATGTCGGATGCTTCGAGTAGCTCGATCAGTTTTTTAACCTTTCTGATATCCATGGTGTTTGTCGCCTCTTTGCTTGAGAGTGCCTCGCTCGGGGCACTGCGCGGGTGTTAGAAAAGATTGTGGTTTAAAGTGTTTTGGGCGGATCGCCAGCCCGTGGCTGCTCCTCGCTATTTCAGGCGAGCTAAGGCGGCATCGAGCGCAAGCTCATAGCCTTGAGCACCCAGCCCGATCACGCAGCCATCGGCGATATCGGAGAAAAAGGAGTGCTGCCGGAACTCTTCGCGGCGGTACAAGTTCGATAGGTGCACCTCGATAAAAGGGATTTCTGAGGCAAGCATAGCGTCGCGTAGAGCGACACTTGTGTGTGTATACCCGCCGAAGTTAACGAGCATATAGTCGATTTTCGCCGATCTTGCTAAGTGAATCCGGTCGATTAGCGCACCTTCGCTATTGCTTTGAAAGCTGTCGAAGGTATGGCCGGCCTCGATGCAGGCGGTGCCAAGACGGATATTGATGTCGTCGAGGGTATCGGAGCCGTATATATCGGGCTCTCTGCTGCCTAGAAGGTTGAGATTGGGTCCGTTTAAGACGAGTATCGATGCCATAGTTTTGCCACATTCATCGCAATTTGCGCGAAATTCCCGATAGATTGCCAATTTTCAATGCATTTTCGCAGAATTTATTCCGAATATCACTAATATTAGTGATAAGGAACTCGAATTGACTCAATCGATCAGGTCTTGGAGCGGAATGTCGACTGTTTGGGGTGGATAGCAGAAGCCCCAAGCGGCGCAGCCTTGATAGCGAATGCTCAACAAAGCGGTAGCCGGCAGGTCTTGTGCAGGAGAAAGATCGATTTGGGTGGTAACTGCGCCGAAATAGGCTTCAATTGCCCCAAAAAACTCGTCTTCCATCGCAAGACCGTCGGGCAGGGTAAAAGCCAAGTCGATCCCGTTCGCGGTGAAGGCAAAACGGTGTCGGTAGAGATAGTGTTCAGGCGCCGGCGTCCACGTAATAGCGAGTTGGCCTTTTTCTACAGGGCCGACATGAAAAGGGAACGCGAGTTCAGAGGGTAGGACCTGCGGTGTGTTGCTTAGGTCAAGGGCGGATGTTTTGCGGTCGCCAAACTGCGCGCTGGCGAGAGTCGCACTCAACGCTAGCGCGGCCGCCAATAGAGTACAGAGCGCCTGCTTTAAATTATGATTCGAGGCGCTTTGTGTGCAGCGGCCGCGGCATATTTGGGTGTTCAACGTGGAGCGCATGACTGTCTCCCCTCATGACTTAACTGGTGAACTTGTCGAACACCAGGCAAGCATTGGTGCCGCCAAAGCCAAAACTGTTGGACATGACACGATTGAGCTTGATGTCATTAATACGCTCAACGGCGATTGGCAGCCCTTCCGCCTCGGGGTCGAGCGTGTCGACGTTTGCCGAAGCTGCGATAAAGTCGTTTTCCATCATCAGTAGGCTGTAGATAGCCTCCTGTGCCCCAGCGGCGCCGAGGGAATGGCCACTGAGCGATTTGGTTGAATTGAGTGTTGGCACCGCGTCACCGAAGACATTTTTAATCGCGCGCAACTCCGATACGTCGCCGGCTGGTGTGCTCGTACCGTGAGTATTGATGTAATCGACTGACCCTTCGAGGCCGTGCATGGCCATTTGCATGGCGCGCGCGCCACCCTCACCCGAAGGCGAGACCATGTCATAGCCGTCGAGGTCGCGCCATAGCCTGTGAGCTCTGCGTAGATTTTGGCGCCGCGAGCCTTTGCATGCTCGAGCTCTTCAATTACCAAGACAGCACCGCCGCCGGCAATGACGAAGCCGTCGCGGGCCGCGTCGAAGGCGCGTGACGCTTTTTCGGGGGTTTCATTGTAGTTGGTAGAAAGCGCGCCCATCGCATCAAACATATGCGACATGGTCCAGTGTTCGGCTTCGCCACCGCCAGCAAACACGACGTCTTGCTTGCCTAGCTGAATTAGCTCGGCTGCATGGCCGATGCAGTGGGCGCTTGTCGCGCACGCCGACGAGATCGTGTAATTCACCCCTTTAATCTTAAACGGCGTAGCAAGACAGGCCGACACCGTGCTGCTCATTGTACGCGTGATGCGGTAAGGGCCGACGCGGCGCAAACCTTTCTCACGCATGATGTCGGTTGACTCTAGTTGCTGTTCCGATGAGCCGCCACCGGAGCCGACTACGAGTCCGGTGCGAAAGTGGGAGACTTGCTCTTCGCTCAGACCCGAGTCTTCGACTGCTTCTTTCATCGACAGATAGGCATAGGCAGCGGCATCGCCCATGAAACGATAGAGTTTTCGATCGATAAGCTCTTCGGCGTTGATATCTACGCTGCCGCTGATATGGCTGCGCATACCGATATCGACATAACTCTGATTGTGCTTAATGCCGCTGCGGCCTTGCTGAAGTGAGTCGAGAACCGCCTCTTTGTTATTGCCTAGGCAAGAAACGATACCGATACCAGTTACCACAACGCGACGCATATATTCACCAATCTCTCTAAAGGTGGAAATTCAGCCGTTGGCGGAACCCACTCGTTTCGATAATTTATTATTTCTGTTTCGCTAGCTGCCCCGTTTAAACGAGGCAGTTAGACGGGGTAGTATAGCTATTTAGAACGTAGCGCCGGGCTGGAATAAGCCAACCTTTAGGCTTTTTGTCGAGTAGATTTCGCGCCCATCGACGGCGACTGTGCCATTGGCAATGCCCATGGTCAGCCTGCGATCGATCGTGCGTGTGATATCAAGCTCGTAAGTCACGAGCTTCGAGGTGGGCAAAACTTCACCGCTGAATTTAACCTCGCCCACGCCAAGCGCCCTGCCTTTGCCTTCGCGGCCGCTCCAGCAGAGCCAGAATCCGACAAGCTGCCAAAGGGCGTCGAGGCCGAGGCAGCCTGGCATGACGGGGTCGCCAGGAAAGTGGCAGTCAAAGAACCAAAGGTCGGGGCGGATGTCCAATTCGGCAATAATTTTACCGCGGCCGAATTCACCTCCGTCTTCGTTGATCACAGTGATGCGATCCAGCATGAGCATGTTATCGACAGGCAAAACGCCTTTGCCAGGGCCAAAGAGGCGGCCGTAGCCACATTCGACAAGCTCTTCGAGTGAGTAGGCGTTCTTAGGTTCGAACACGAATGAGGCATTGGACATGATTTCGGTGCTTTCCTTCTGGCGCCCTTAGGGGCTTAATTTTCACGGATGATGTTATCGCGACAGGTCTAAATAATCGACTGAAATTCGAGAGTCTTGAGAACGCGGTGGTTTTGGCCCCTCACTGGTTTAAGCTCGCATATTTTGCGGCTATTTATCGCCGTGCCGCTGTTTATCGGTGAATCGATTTATTTGCTAGAATACACGCTTAGAAAAAAAGCGGCGCTTCGCAAGCCGCAACAGGGTAGAAAAATCCGTGCTTGAAAATAAAACTTCGTTTGGTTCCTCCGCCGCGGTGTCTGCGCGCCTAATCCCTGTAGTGATTTCCGGCGGTGTGGGCTCGCGTCTGTGGCCTGTCTCGAGAGCGCTGCTGCCAAAGCAGTATATTGAGATACCGGGCATGCATGGCTCGCTCTTTCAAAACACGCTCGAGCGCCTGAAAGGCCTCGAAGAGGTAGGTAAGCCGATAGTTGTGTGCAGCGAAGATCATCGGTTCGTCGTCGCCGAGCAGCTGCGTCAGATCGAAGTTGAGGCACGCTTGCTGCTCGAACCTTACGGGCGCAACACGGCGCCAGCTATCGCGCTGGCGGCGATGGAGGCAATGGTATTGGGCGAAGACCCTCTGTTGCTCGTCCTTCCTGCAGATCATCTTATTGAAGACACAAAGCCTCTCCTTGCCGCGATCGAGACTGCGCGGAGCCTTGCCTCGGCTTCTCACCTTGTGACCTTTGGTATTCCGCCTCGCGGTCCGGAAACCGGCTATGGCTATCTCAAACAAGGCGAGGAAATAGCGGGTGGGGGTGTCGATGTTGCGCGGTTTATCGAGAAGCCAGATCTTGCTACGGCGCAGCGCTATATCGACGAAGGCGGTTACCTTTGGAACAGTGGCATGTTCTTATTTCGTGCGTCTGTATTTTTAAATCATCTTAAAATTCATGCCTCAGACATTCACGCGGCCTGCATGGCTACTCACTCAGCGCTCGAGCGAGACTCGGATTTCGCCCGTATTCCCGACGCAGAGTTTCACCGCTGTCGCTCCGATTCAATCGACTATGCGGTGATGGAAAAAGCGGGTGGTGTTGTAGCTGTACCCTTAAGCGCCGGTTGGAACGACTTAGGTGCGTGGGACGCGCTGTGGTCGGTTCAAGCCAAGGACAGCGATGAGAATGTGATGAGCGGGGATGTATTAATCGAAGAGGTTTATGGAAGCTATATTCAGAGCGAATCCAGACTCGTGGCTGCGGTTGGCATGCGGGATACGATAATCATCGAGACTCCCGATGCGGTTCTGGTGGCAAACCGAGAAGATGCCCAAGGCGTCAAGAAAATTGTCGATCAACTGGAGGCTCTAGGGCGCAGTGAGCGCCTTGCGCATCGCCGCGAGAGGCGCCCTTGGGGCAGTTTCGAATCCCTTGCAAGCGGGATCGGGTTTCAGGTGAAGCGAATCCTCGTTAATCCACGTTCATCGCTTTCACTGCAGTCGCATCAGCAGCGTGCAGAACACTGGGTCATGCTCAGTGGCGTTGGTCGGGTTGAATGCGACGATAATGTGATCGACCTGCAGCCAAACGAGTCGACGTTCATTCCAAAGGGCAGTAAACACCGGCTCAGTAATCTGGGAGACACCCCTATCGAGCTAATCGAGGTGCAGGTCGGCGACTACTTAGGCGAAGATGACATTGAGCGTTTCGAAGATAATTATGGGCGGCTGCCACGCTAGCGACACTAAGGCAGGCGAAGCGCAAAAACTACTATGAGCCGCAAAGGCTTTCATTGGAACGAGGAGTTAACAGTGGGGCTCATTAATAAATGTTTGTTTCCTGCGGCGGGTTACGGCACACGATTTTTGCCAGCGACCAAGGCGATGCCAAAAGAGATGCTGCCACTAGTGACAAAGCCTCTTATTCAGTACGGAGTAGAGGAGGCGCTAGCCGCTGGCATCACAGGCATGGCGATTGTGACGGGGCGAGGTAAGCGCGCGATCGAAGATCATTTCGACATCAGTTTTGAGTTAGAGCATCAGATAGCAGGTTCCGACAAAGAAAGTTTGCTCGATGGGACGCGTGAACTGATCAACCGCTGCACCTTCTCCTACACCCGCCAAAACGAGATGCTCGGTTTGGGTCATGCGATTCTTGTCGGTGAAACATTGATCGGCAATGAGCCTTTTGCCGTGCTGTTAGCCGATGACTACTGTCTGACAGAAGGCGACTCGGTGCTCGCCCAGATGACTGCTCTCTACGCACAACATCGCTGCTGCATCGTTGCTATTGAGGAAGTGCCGCTTGATCAGGTGTCTCGTTACGGTGTGATCGCAGGCATAGAGGAAAAACCAGGATTGTACCGAGTGACCGACATGGTAGAGAAGCCCGAGCCGGCGGCAGCGCCGAGCAATCTGCCATCATCGGCCGCTACCTTTTAACACCAGATATATTTGAGGTGCTGCGCAACACAGCGCCTGGCCGAAATGGCGAAGTTCAGCTGACCGATGCGCTGCAAACTCTCGCAGCGCGAGGCGAAGTGCTGGCCTGCCGCTTCGACGGCAAACGCTTCGACTGCGGCAGTGTCGATGGTTATATCGAGGCGACGAATGCGCTGTATCAGCGCTCAAAAAATCAATAGGGTTGGCCTGCTTATCAAACGAGCGCCGAGAACTCATCAGGCTGCGAACAATCAGCGCGCAACCACAAACAAGAGCGACGAATAAATGACTCAACAACTGGATTGCTTCAAGGCGTATGACATACGTGGACGCGTGCCCGAACAGTTAAATGCTGACGTTGCCTACCGTATTGGCCGCGCGTTCGCCGCGCACCTGCAGCCTTCTCGTGTCGTTGTTGGTTTCGATATTCGACTTACAAGCCAAGAGCTATGTGCGGCGCTGAGTCGCGGGCTGACCGAGGGCGGTGCCGATGTCACCAATATCGGTCAATGCGGCACCGAAGAAATTTATTTTGCGACGAGTCACTTAGGCTGCGACGGCGGCATTATGGTGACCGCAAGTCATAACCCCGCCGACTACAATGGGATGAAATTCGTGCGCGAAGGCTCGCTTCCCGTCAGCGCGGACACTGGCCTACTCGCGATAAAACGCCTTGCCGAGTTAAACGAATTTACCGCACCGGCGACTCGAGGCTCCATCGATTTTGCCGACCTGCGCGGCGCCTATCTTGCAAAACTGCTGAGTTTTGTCGACGTCGAAAAACTACAGCCATTAAAAATTGTGTGCAATGCAGGCAACGGAGGCGCAGGCGCAACGGTGGATTTGCTCGAATCGCTGCTGCCTTTCGAATTGATTCGCGTTCATCATGAACCGGATGGAAATTTCCCCAACGGTGTGCCCAACCCGATGCTCGAGGAGAATCGTGCGCCAACGACCGCTGCGATTCTCGAGCACAAAGCCGACCTTGGTATTGCTTGGGATGGCGACTTCGACCGCTGCTTTTTCTTTGACGAGAACGGTCGCTTTATCGAAGGCTACTATTTAGTTGGACTGCTGGCACAGGTCTTTCTAGAGGCCGAACCCGGCGCGAAAATCGTGCACGACCCAAGGCTTACGTGGAATACCCAAGAGATTGTCGCAGCGGCAGGCGGTACGGCCATTCAGAGCGTGACAGGGCATGCATACATGAAAGAATCGCTGCGCGAACACCTAGCAGTTTATGGTGGTGAGATGAGCGCGCATCATTATTTTCGCGACTTCTATTATAGCGACAGTGGCATGGTGCCATGGCTTTTAGTCACCGCGCTGATGGCCGCAACAGGTAAGCGGTTGTCGCAGTTGGTAGACGAGCGCATGCAGGCGTTTCCCGCCAGCGGCGAAATCAATCGCACTATCGCAGACCCCCAAGCCTTGCTTGCCGCTGCTCGGGCGCGCTACGAAGCCGACGCGTTGGTGGTCGAGAATATCGACGGCCTAAGTATGAGTTTTGAGTCGTGGCGCTTTAATTTAAGGCTGTCGAACACCGAGCCTGTAGTGCGGCTTAATGTCGAATCGCGCGGCAACGAGGCATTGATGCGGGAGAAAACAGCTGAGCTGCTCGCACTGATGGCGCAGCCCTAGCGAGTGCCAACCCCTGTGGCATTATCGGCTGGTGTAGGTGGTAAGTTGCCGCTAGAATCTCGCGCTTTACTTCCTCACTAACATTTAACTTACAAGCTAAGCGCCAGCGACTAGCAGCTGGTTGCGGCAAGGATACAAGCATGTCTACATTCGAAAACGTCACTATCGTCAAAGCCGCTAATGTCTATTTCGACGGCAAGGTGACAAGCCGCACGATCAAATTCGCCGACGGCTCTACCAAGTCACTTGGCCTTATGCAGCCGGGCGAATATGAATTTGGCACCGCGAAGCGTGAGATTATGGAGATAATGGCGGGCGAACTTGAGGTGTTGCTGCCTGGCGCTAGCGAGTGGCAAAAAATTTCGGGAGGAGAGTCCTTCGAGGTGCCTGCCAATGCTTCGTTTAAGGTTAACGTAAAGGCTGTGACCGATTACTGCTGCGCCTATTTAGACGACTAATCAGCTGATAAATTGCCAGACCAATTTGCAGAGCAGCGGGCTAACGCGGCGTATTCCAACTGCTAATTTTTTGCACAAGCGCACGCGTTGACGCATCGAGCGTCGACGCGCTTTCTACAGAGACTGCGGCTTCGATGTTTTCTTGATTAGATAAAGAACCAGCCGATTCACTCAGCGCTGCGTAAACCTCTTTAGACAGCCGCTTGCCTAATTCCACGCCCCACTGATCGAATGCATTAATATTCCACAGCACACTCAACGCAAACACCTTATGTTCGTAAAGAGCGATTAGCGCGCCCAAGTTGTGCGGGTTGAGCTGTTTGAGCAGCAGCGTGGTGCTGGGCCGGTTGCCTGCGATANTTTTTTGCGGCTCCCAATTATCCGCCCCAACGTCGGCGCTCGTNTCATCGCCGTTCATGAGTGCCATGCTCTGGCTGAGACAATTGGCGAGCAGTTGACGGTGTCGCTCGTCTCCGCCATCNACGCTCGCAGTNGCACAGGCGATAAATTCGACCGGCGTAAACTCGGTGCCTTGGTGGAGCTGCTGAAAATACGAATGCTGGCCATTGGTGCCGGCACTGCCCCAAATTATTTCTGAGGTTTTAAATGGGAGTGCCGCGCCCTCGCGACTCATCGATTTGCCCAAGCTTTCCATGTAGAGCTGTTGGAGATAGGCCGGAAAAAGACTTAGGTCTTGGCTATAGGGCACCACGGCGGTGCTTGGGCTTGCGCCGTATTGCCGATACCAAAAGGCGAGCAGTGCGGACACCACGGGCAGGTTTTCGCCCAGCGGCGCGGTCTCGAAATGCCTGTCCATCGCATAGGCACCGCCCAGTAACTCTTCGAACGCCTCGAAGCCAATGCCGAGGGCGATGGGCAGGCCAATTGCCGACCACAGCGAGAAACGCCCACCGACCCAATCCCATAGGGGAAAAATGTTAGACGCCTCGATGCCAAAGCCACTCGCTGCTTGGATGTTGGCAGACACAGCCACGAAGTGCCGAGCAACGGCTGCCTCGTCGCTCGCCGCCACCAGCCAATCGCGCGCGGCTCGGGCATTGGCGAGAGTCTCGAGCGTGCCGAACGTTTTTGAGGCGACGATGAACAGAGTGGTCGCGGGATCGAGTCCTTAAGCGTGCGCGCAAGATGCGCGGGGTCGACATTGGAGACAAACCGAACGCGCGGCCTGTTTAGCGCGAAGTCGGCGAGGGCATCAACGACCATGGCCGGCCCGAGGTCCGAACCGCCTATGCCAAGGTTGACGACTGTGTCGATTGTCTGCCCGCTATAGCCTGTCCACGCGCCCGAATGAACCCGGTCAACGAACTCGCGCAAAGAGGCAAGCGTCTCGCTAACAAGCGCCGAATGCGGTGCATTAGCTGACTCGGGACTACGTAGCGAGGTATGGAGCGCGGCGCGTCCTTCTGATTGGTTTATTTTTGCGCCACGAAAAAGGGCATTAACAGCGCCTTGCATGCCACTCGCCTCGGCAAACTTGGTCAGTGCAACAAGCCCCTCTGAATCGATCAGGCTTTTAGAATAGTCGAGGTGAAGCTCGCCCACGCTCAGGCTAAGCCGCTCAGTGCGCTCGCTGTCGTCGGCAAACAGTGCTTGCAGCGTGACCGAGTTACCCTCGGCGGCGCCGGTAGCGCCAGGCAGAAGTCTGCTAGCGATTTGGGTGAGTCGAGCATCAAGCGCATCGAGTGCCACACGGTCTCTATTGAATGTCATACACATGCCTTTGAATCGTGGCGGGCGATTTTCTTCAGATTGCCCAGAATGCCAAAGTCCTCATGCGGCAGCGACTCTTCAGAAATCGTTTGCTGCCAAGCCGTCCAGACCCGCAACCTACTTTAGCATAGACGGGAGACCGCAGAATCTTCAACCCTTCAAATGTCCTTAGAAAAAATCCTTAACTAGGCTATTGAACCGCTCGAGGTTTGTGGTTAAACTGCGCGCCTTGTTCGACGGAGCTCACATCGAGCCTCATCAAACATTGTGCCGCTATAGCTCAGCCGTGGTAGAGCAGCTGACTTGTAATCAGCAGGTCCCGAGTTCGACTCTTGGTGGCGGCACCACTTTTTTCCTTCTTGCTTCACATCCTTTTTTCTCGACTCTCTTGTCTAGGCTCTCTCAGCGCCTCAGCCTGATGACATCTCAGCTCCAAGCTGATCCCCATGCCTCCTGACCTTTGCGCGGTATGCTCGTTTCGCGTTGTCACGCTGGCAAATAACATCGGTTCCTGGTCTTTCAGTCTTTTTAGGCTCTTTAACCCTTCTTTGCCGAAAGACGCCCACTGATCTACACTTACTGTCCTACTTTTTCGCGAGTTAACAGGCTCGCTATTAGAC
>JGI20157J14317_10004774_pt1 | contig 10337 bp, 9 predicted proteins | sample COG_07_FD_14317 | JGI IMG/M metagenome (IMG submission 14317)
TTTTTGATTGTTGGGCTTGGGAATATTGGTGCTAAATACGAAAGCACAAGACATAACATAGGTTTTAAGGCATTAGATTTTGTTGCAAAACAATCTAGTGCCTTTTTTACTGAAGAAAAGTATGGGGATATATCTTCCTTTAAATTCAAGGGAAAGAATATTTACTTGTTAAAGCCCAATACATTCATGAATCTCTCAGGTTTGGCAGTTAGATATTGGCTAACTAAACTAAAAATAGATGTCAAAAATCTTTTGGTTGTTACCGATGATTTAAATCTCGATGTTGGAAACCTTAGAATGAAAAAAAATGGCTCTGACGGTGGGCATAATGGATTAAAGGATATTCAGCAAACACTTTCTTCTAATCAATATCCAAGACTTAGAATAGGGGTTGGAAATAACTTTCCAAAAGGCAAACAAATTGATTATGTATTGGGTGAATGGACGGAAGAAGAAGATTTGGTTCTCGATAAAAAAATGAAAATAATTAATGAAATGGTGTTAAGCTTTTGTTTTGCGGGTATTGAAAACACAATGAATGGTTTTAATAATAAATAACCTTAACAAGTTTTTAAACTTAAGTTTAAATTAAGCTAGAAATAATTATTTGCTTTATTGATTTTAAAAGCCTAATTTGTTTAATCAAACTAAATTTAAAAACATGAAAAAAACAATTAAACTTTTTGCATTNTCAATATGNTTGTTTTCATTCTCAGGATCTGTATTTTCTCAGAGTGTCTATGTAAATGAAACAGATATAAACAAGTTAGATATTAAATATTGTGAATTAAGAGTAGGGCAACCTCTTAACCCAACTAAGGTCAAAATATTTGTCGATTACGGGCAAGCTTTCTCTATCAAAAGACAAAATATTATGACTCCAGACAAAAAAGTAGTTAAATTCAATAGCCCAATGCATGCTTTAAACTTCATGGATCAAAATGGATGGTCTTATGTAGAGCAGGTAGCTGTTCAGCAAGGAGAGACTACTACATATAAATATTTGATGATAAAAAATTAAATTAATTTCAGAATAGACCGTGTAATTCGGCATCTATTCCAGAAATTATTTTTCCTAAATCCTCCTGATTTTCGTTGAAATGGTTATTATCAACATCGATAATCAGGAGTTTTCCTTTATCGTAAGTCGATATCCAAGCCTCATATCTTTCATTAAGTCTCTTTAAATAATCTAATCTTATACTTTCTTCGTACTCTCTTCCTCTAGTTTGAATATTTTGAACCAATTTTGAAACAGAAGCTCTTAAGTAAATTAATAAATCTGGTGCTTTAACAAAGGATTCAATTAGATTGAAAAGACTAAAGTAGTTTTCAAAATCTCTTGTAGTCATCAATCCCATTGAATGAAGATTGGGAGCAAAAATGTAAGCATCTTCATAAATGGTTCTGTCTTGAATTACCGTCTTAGAACTATTTCTTATTTCTTGAGTTTGGGTAAACCTGCTATTCAAATAATAAATCTGAAGGTTAAATGACCACCTTTGCATTTCGTCGTAAAAGTCCATTAGATATGGATTATCGTCAACATCTTCAAAATGTGTATCCCAATTGTAATGTTTTGCAAGTTGCCCAGTAAGAGTAGTTTTTCCGGCACCAATGTTTCCTGCGATAGCTATGTGCATTCCCTTTTAATTTTAGCTAACTAAAGTAGAAAATAGGAATTAAAAAAAAACATATGTTAATAACTTTTGTTGGTAATTATTTGGATATAAAAATTGAATTTGCGTCAGAATTACCCTTAAGTATGCCTATTATTTCTTCCTGACATTGTACGATTTTGTCATAGCTATTAGTTTGGTAAATAGTATCTAATTTATAGTCTAAATAATTATAGTTTACAATAAAATTACCGTCATAGCCTATTAGATTTTCTTCTTTTATAATAAGCCCATTAGTTGCCTTAAGATTTATTGTGTTTAAGAGTGACCCATATTGGTCCAATACAATTATTTGGCTAGAAGTAACCCCATAAAGTTTTTTATTTTTTTCCAGTAGCTTTAATATAGGGAATTGCATATTCGGAAGTATAACAGAAAGATTGCCACTTTTAAATACTACTTCTGCTTGATGATTGATTTTTATAACTTCATTTACATCAATGTCGTATAGCCAAATTCCATTGTCAAAATTGCTGTTTGAAATACAACTTGTTTGGTACAATGCTAACTCATTTAGAGAAATTTCACTTTTTTGTAAAGACAAAGTATTGTCTAGAGCTAATATTATTCCTTGGTCCTTGTAGAAAAGTAAAGGTCTCAAAGGATTACTTATATCTAATTGTGTTATGTTTCCAAGTAGTTTGTTACTGTAGTTGTATATCGGAACTCCTTCTTTGTTAAACTTAACAAGATTGTCTTTATTTATGTGGTAGATAAATCCATATTGATCAATTTCAATTTTTTCACTTTTAGAAAATAATTTGAATGGTTTTTCATTAATATTTTGTGCATTTGAAATGTTAAATATTAATGAAAAAACTAAAAACTTAATTGCTATTTTCCATTTCCAATATCTCATTTATTTTATCCTTATTTTCATTTATTCTTAGAATTTTGTGCTGACCACCTAATTTATTTTGACTTTCTAACCAGTTGTAAAAAGTATTTTTTGGAACTTCCTTGATAATTGGTTTATTAAGAGGATAATTATTTTCTCTTTTAGATTTGTAATCAATATTAACTTTTTGAAGCTCTATGTCTAAAATACTACTAAAATTTGATAAATCATCTGGCCTTTCACAGAACTCGATTAACCAATAATGAAATCCAATAGACTTATTGCTATTTTTAAAAACAGGAGCTACAGTATATTCTCCTATGCTACAAAGACATTTTTCTGAAGCTTTATTTATAGCTGTTTCTAAATGCTGAATCATTAGTTCTTCCCCAGCAATATTTATAAACTGTTTTGTTCTTCCAATTACCTTGATCTTAAAGGGGTTTATGGATGTAAAAATCACAGTATCCTCTAGCCTGTATCTCCAAAGACCTCCATTAGTAGAAATCACAACTTCATATGGAGTATTTAACTCCACTTCTTCTAAACTCAATGTCAAAGGCTGGTCTTCTTTCCAATTATCTTTAGAAATAAACTCGTAATATATTCCGTAGTCAAGCATTAAAAGCATGTCGTCTGCATCATTTTCAGATTGCAATCCAAAAAAACCTTCTGTTGCGTTGTAGTTTTGGTAAAAGTTAATTTTTTTACTGCTTATAGATTCAAAGTTTTTTTTGTATGGAGCTATATTCATTCCACCGTGAAGATATAATTCTAGGCTGGGCCATATTTCATGAATATAATTTAGATTATTTTCTTTAATAACTTCATTCATAATAATTAAAACCCAAGATGGAACCCCTGCAATAATTTGAACATTATCTTTTGAAGAATGCTTTACTATATATTTTAGTTTATCTACCCAGTTTTTTTGCAAAAGACTTCTCACTTTATTTGGAGATCTTCTCCATTCACACCACCAGGGTAAATTTTTCATAATTATGGCTGATAAATCTCCAGAAATAGACTTGTCGTTGCCAGGTAAATGTTTCTCATTCCCTCCCATTATTAAGTGTTTCCCAGAAAACAGTTGTGTATTTGGATTGTTTCTATAATAAATCGCCAATAAATCTTTCCCCCCTTTGTAATGGCATTTTTTTAAAGAATCTATGGTTATGGGAATATGTTTAATAGTATTACTACTTGTCCCAGATGATTGGGCAAACCATTTTACTTTTCCAGGCCAAAGAACATTAGGTTCTCCATTTTTAGCTTTTTTGATAAAAGGCTCAAAGTCTTCGTATTTTCTTAGAGGAATTATCGATTTAAAACTACTTGAGTTGTAAACTGAGCTAAAGTTGTTTGAAATCCCAAATTGAGTTGACTTTGCAGAACTAATTAAATTGGAAAGAGTTTGTTGTTGAACAATTTCAGGATTGGACTTGAAATTTTCAATTTCAACCATTCTTCTTTCAAGATACCAAGAAAAAAAATTATTTAGAGGTTTTCCAATAGATGAAATCATTGGAATTGTTTATTAACCAAAAAATATTAATCCGGCAATAATAATTAAAGCAATTGAGACATAAATATAGCCAATGATTCCTGTGCTTCCGTGAAAATTTTTATCTGACGACATTGTTTTTTTTTACAAATATATAATCATATTAGAAAATTCTTATTTCAAATGGGAATATTGTTTGATATTTATCTTTAACATGTGGACTTTTGACAGTTTTTTTAAAAATAGAATTTATATTATTTATATATTCCATTGCTTCATTACTGCTCTTAGTCCCTATTTCTAAAGAAGACAAAAGTTCTAATAGCTCGTCATTTTTTCTCTCAGGTAAATGAATTAATTTGACTTTATTATTTTCTATACCAACCTTATCTGCGGCAAAGTCTATAGCAGATTGTAAACTTCCCATTTCATCTACGAGTTCCAAGTCTAGGGCTTCTTTACCAGACCAAACTCTTCCCATTGCAATATTATGAACATCACTTTTTTTAAGTCCATCTCTTCCCATTGCTACTTTGGTGATGAAGGTATCGTAAATCTGATCAACTCCTTTTTGGAAAGTAGCCAACTCTTTTTTATCTAAAGCATCAAACATAGTGAAAGCAGCGTGTTCATTAGTCTCCACTCTATCAAAAGTAATCCCAATTTTATTTTCTAACATTCTCCCCAAGTTAGGAATCATGCCAAATACTCCGATTGATCCAGTTATTGTATTTGGCTCTGCAAATATTCTATCAGCACCGCATGATATATAATATCCACCAGAAGCCGCTAAGTCTCCCATTGAGACTATTACTGGTTTATTTTCTTTTGTTTTTTCTAAAGATCTCCAAATTACGTCTGAAGCTAGCGCACTTCCTCCTGGAGAATTAACTCTTAAAACAACTGCTTTAATAGTAGAATCTTTATTTGCTTTGTTTATAGCCTTAACTATTGTATTTGAACCCATGTTCCCTTCAGAGCTTTTGCCGCTAACTATAGTGCCAACAGCGTATACAACTGCAATATTCCCTTTTTTACTTCCAAAACTAGAGCCCATAGCCATGGGATTTTGCTTTAGGTTTTTATCCAAATACTTTTTGAAAGAAATACTGTGAATTTTTTCTTCATTATTTACGCCAATATTTTTTCTTATTATAGAATCTAATTGATCTTCGTAAATTAAATCATCCACTAGCTGATGATTCAAACTTCCACTGGCATTATAGCTATACAGAGAATCTGCAATTTCATTTAAGCTCTCTAAGGATATATTTCTAGAATCTTTAATGTTGTGCGTCATATTTCGCCAAACATCGTCCAATAATTTTTTTATTTGAAGCTTATTTTCATTACTCATTTTTTCATACATAAAAGGCTCTACTGCCCCTTTGAATTTATTTCCTTTGCCTCTTATTATTTGTACATCAACATCCAATTTGTCTAAAGCTTTTTTAAAGAACATAACTTCGGATCCTAGACCTCTAAAATCAACCATTCCTTGAGGATATAAATAAATTTTGTCAGCTACACTGTTTAGATAAAAAGCACCCATTGAATAGGTTTCATCATAGGCAATAATAAATTTTCCAGAATTTTTAAAGTCCTTTAAACAGTCTCTTAGATTGTCAATGGTAGACAACCCCATATTTACATTGGGGATTCTCAAAACTATTCCTTTTATTTTTTCATCTTTTTTAGCTTTTTCTAGAACCTTTCTAATTTGATGAATTCCATAGCTTTTGGAGATTGGATTGTTAAAGTCATTAGAAGTTGCTATTCCACTTCTTTCATCAATATTAAAATTTAGATTTAGTTCTAAATAAGAGTTGTCATTTATTTTAAATTTTTCTTTTTCCATAAATGATCCAGCGACAGAAAAAATAACTATATTAATAAGGATAATAACAAATGCACTTAAAACAACATAGGCAAAAATTGATGCCCAGAAAGATCTCCAAAATGGTCTCATAACAATGAATTTAATTTTTTTGTAAAAATATGAATAATAATTCTTTATAATTGCAGAAATAGATAAGTGATTTTAAAATTTACCTTTTTTTAATAAAGTTTTNATAAATTCTATTTATAAATGCAGGAAAANGAAGTTGTAATTTCTTTAGGAACNAATTTAGGGGACAAGTTAAAAAACTTAAAAAATGCATTGAGCAATATTGAAGGTTTTGGACGAATTTTAAATAAGTCTAGAATTTTCTCTTCCGATCCATGGGGTTACGATTCTGAAAATGAGTTTCTAAATATGGGTTTAGTTATTAAAACTTCTTTGGAGCCGATGCAACTACTTAAAAAACTTAAAAGCATAGAAAAACAAATGGGTAGAGGGCCTAAGATGGGCCAAAGTTACCAAGACAGAATAATTGATTTAGATATTTTAATTTACAGCGGAATTATAATAGATAATGAAGAACTTTCTATACCTCACCCTAAAATTAAAGAAAGAAAATTTTCATTACTGATACTTAAAGACCTATTTGAAAATGAATTCATCCCAGATCTAAATGATTTTCCAGACAAAATGCTTTTAAAATGCGTCGATGAATCAAATGTAGTTTTATTCAATGAAAAATAAATATATAGCAATAGAAGGTAATATAGGGGTTGGTAAAACAACTCTAGCAAAATTTCTTGCCAATCATTTTAATGGTTCTCTTTTGTTGGAAGAGTTTGCTGAAAATAAGTTTTTAAAATTATTTTATAAAACAAAAGACTATGCATTTCATTCTGAAATGCAATTTTTATTGGACAGAAGTTTACAAATGAATACTTTTTTTGACCAAGATCATCCAATAGTTTTTTCAGATTTTCATATTGAGAAAAGCTTGGTTTTTTCTAAGATGAATTTGTCCAAATCTAATTATTCAATAGTGGAAAATATCCACCAAAGTTTATTCAATAATTTTCCTAAACCCGATATGTTTGATTTTTTTAGATTCAGGTATTGAACATATTTCGAAAAATATCAAATCTAGAAATAGAGACTTTGAAAAAGACTTAGGAATTGAATATTTAGAGAATCTAATTCAAAACTATAATTTTTGGTTAGATAAATTAAAAGTTCCGGTAATTAAAATAGATGCTCAAAGCATCCATTATGACAATGAGAAATTGTTGTTGGAAAACTTATCTTCTTTATTGAAATCTGCTCTTTCATAGGCTTTTAAAGCTAAAATTCTTGTAGTTGTCAACAATTTAGAGTTCCTATTTTTACATATAGTTGCTTTTTTTTTATAAAATAAAGTCCTTATACTTGCACCAACTTAAAAGTAGATTAAACAAACTCTAATGAAAACCAATAATTTTAACATCAACTACATTGCCATAGTCGCATTGTTTTTTACAATTTTCTCTAGCTGTTCTATGATTAAAGAATTAGAATATGAAGTTACCCAAAACCCATTACATATGAAGGGTGGGGATGTAACGCTTCAAATAAATGGAAAATTTGTCGAAAAAGGTCTTAATGCAAAAGCTGTGGCCGAAATTACTCCAATATTCTTTTGCAAGGACGGAAATGAGATTCCTTTTCAAACTGAAATTTACCAAGGCCCGAAAGCTGCAGGTAATGGAAAAGTGGTTCCTTCTACAGGTTTACCATTCTCTTACACAAGTACCATTCCTTATCAAAAAAGTATGGACGAAGGTGAGGTAAAGGTTAAGGTGCTAGTTAAAATGGGTAGCAAAACCGAAGATATCATGAGCCCAAAGATTGCTGATGGAACCATTATCACTTCTAAGCTAATTGTATTAGACGATCAAGTAATTAGCTCTTCTGAATGCAATTTCAAAAGAATAAATTCTTTTACAAAATCTGCAACAATTAACTTTAATAAAGCAAAGCATAATGTTTCGTCCAAAGAATTGAGAGATTCTGATGTCAAAGACTTGTTGGGTTTTATTTCTAGCTCTATGGAAGAGGGTTCTAGAATAGAAGTAAAGTCTATACAGATTAGTTCTTTTGCTTCTCCTGAAGGGGAAGTTGATTTGAATGATAATTTAGCTCAGGACAGAGGAAATAGCACCATGAAGTCTTTAGTATCAAAATCTAAAAGAATGAAATTTGATGCTGGAAAAGAAACTTCTTTTTACAACGTTGTTCCAAAGGGAGAAGATTGGGAAGGATTTAAAACTGAAGTTTCTAAAACTGATAATGAAGACAAAGATTTAATTCTTAGAGTTTTACAAATGACACCAGACTTAAATAAGAGAGAAAAAGAAATAAGAAACATGGCAAAATCTTATGCATTTCTTGAGAAAAAAGTTCTTCCTCAGTTAAGAAGATCTGTTATAACAGTTAGTTACGACCAAGTTGGCTACAGTGATGACGAACTTAAAAACTTAGTTGCTACAAATCCTGATACACTTTCTTTGGAAGAGATTATTCAGGCAACATTGAATGAGCAAGACATGAATACACAACTTAAAAATTATAATAATGCTGCAAGAATATATCCAAATGATTGGAGAATAAAGAACAATACGGGTTATATAATGTATATGATGGGGGATAATGATGGGGCAACAAAATCTTTTGAAGAAGCTCTTGCAATTACAGATAATAAAACAGTAAGTAATAATGTTGCTGCAGTCAAGCACGTGTCAAATGGAAAATCAACGGATGAAATTAAATCATTATTCGAGTCTTCTAATACTACTGAATCAAAGTACAATATTGGCCTTATTCAAATTGAAGAAGGTAAATATGAAGAATCTATTACCTCTATGGGAGATACGAAGTCTTACAACTACGCTTTAGCAAACATTCTTGCAGAGCATTATGACGCTGCTTCAGATGCTATTGACGATTTAGACCTTAAAGACGCTAAGTCTTATTATCTTAAAGCTATTATTGGAGCTAGAACTTCAAATACAGAAATGGTAATGGAGAATCTTAAAATGTCTTTTGAAAAAGATGCTTCATTGAAAGATATGGCTAAAAAAGATAGAGAATTTATAAAGTTTTTTGAAAACTCTGATTTCCTTGCAATGTTTTAGAAATTAAGTTTTTATTATCTATTTCAATGGAGGGCTTCTTAGTCCTCCATTTTTTTTTCCACACGGTAGGGGAAACTTTTTCTAACTACTAAAGTATTTTCAAAAACCTCCTCAAGCTTCATCTTTGAAAAAACAGCGTTATTGTAGTCTTGAAATTTTCCAGAGTACAAAAATATATTTGGAGCTATGTACTCGTCAAATAAAATCATTTCTGGGAAATTGGATATGAATTTTTTTCTTATTTCTCTAACCTTATCTGTTTTTTGACTAACATATAATTGAACAGTATATCCATTGTATTTCCCCTTTTCAGATAAATAATTATTTATGGAGTCAATTTTAGAATCTTTATTCTCTACTAAAATACCTTCATTAGAAAGGTAGTATAATGAATCGGTATATTTTGTATCTAATACTTTTATAGAGTCATGAACTTGTATAGAGTCATGATTTATTGATTTTAATAATTCAGTGGATTGTATATTTAGACTGTCTAGAGCTTCTTTTTTTGGATATAGGGTCCAATCATCTTGTGAATGAAAAGTAGAGCAAATTATTAACGTCGTGTAAAAAAGAATTTTTTTCATATCAAATATCTCTTACAAATTTAATTAAAACTATTTATTGCATTTACACCCTATTGTTTAGCTTTTTAAACCCATCTCCAAACAAGTTATTTAGAAACATTCTAAATTAAGATATTTTGATGACAATTCTTAAAACAATGTGGTCTAAATTATTTTGACATATTACATTTGCTAAAGCTTTTAAAAGGATTAATTTTTATTCAATTTAAATGGTAAATAAACTTATTAAGTTTTCAGTTAAAATCAGTTTAACAATAGTGATGGCTTTTGCTGCATTATCGTTCTTTTCGCAAGATGGTGAAAAGCTATTTAAGGCAAACTGTGCATCGTGTCATAACCCTGTAAAAAATGCCACTGGTCCCAAAATGCAAGGAGTATTGCAAAAGTGGACAGATGCTGGTGAAGAAGAGTTAATCTACCAATGGGTGTCTAATCCTTCCAAGCTTTATAATAGTGGGAAATCTAAAATGGCAAAAGCTATATGGGATTGGTCTCCTACTGCAATGACACCACAGGGACATTTGTCTAGAGAAGAAGTAGAGTCAATATTTACCTATGTAGATAATTATGCTCCACCTGTTGCGGCAGTTGGTGGTGGAAGTTTAGCATCGAACGATACACTATCAGATGATGCTAATTCATCGGACTATTGGTGGTGGATAATATCATTTATTTTAGTATTTGTGCTGTTTGCTATCCTTGGTGTTAGAAGAGAATTA
>JGI20157J14317_10004790_pt1 | contig 10302 bp, 11 predicted proteins | sample COG_07_FD_14317 | JGI IMG/M metagenome (IMG submission 14317)
CGCGCTAACTTTTTTCAGGCAATAAAAAAGCCCTATAAAAGGGCTTTTTTATTGTCCAGCGCATTGATAAGCGCTGATGGTTTTGACACCTACTTCTTTTTCTTAGCAGCCGCTTTCTTAGGAGCGGCTTTCTTAGCAGCAGCCTTCTTAGGAGCCGCTTTCTTAGCAGCCGCCTTCTTAGGCGCGGCTTTCTTAGCAGCCGCTTTCTTAGGAGCAACTTTCTTAGCAGCCGCCTTCTTCGGAGCAGCTTTCTTAGCAGCCGCTTTCTTAGGCGCAGCTTTCTTAGCAGCCGCTTTCTTAGGCGCAGCTTTCTTAGCAGCCGCTTTCTTCGGAGCAGCTTTCTTAGCAGCCGCTTTCTTTGGTGCTGCTTTTTTAGGCGCCGCTTTCTTAGCGACTACTTTTTTAGCAACGACTTTTTTCGCAACTGCTTTCTTAGCAGCAGGCTTTTTCTTTGCAGCAGGTTTCTTTTTTGCGACCACAGTTAATACTCCTTTAGTGACTTTTACTTTTAAGACTCACTCATTTTAGCTATGAAGCATCTCCTCGGCATAACTCAGAATCATAGCGTAATTCAGAGCTGGGGTAACATCGATGCGCTGGGGTCAAGTTTAGAAAATTCTCTCCACTTTGCACACCTTTTTTTTAAAAAGAAAACACAACAAAAATCGACCCTAATTTGTTCACCGGTGTTCTTAGCCGAGCCCTAAAGCGCCTTAAGTGTTTTTTGAACCATAGACTTAATTTCGTCGGTGGTCCCTTGTCCATCGATCATCGCGTATTGCGCGCCGGTTTGGGCTGTGAGGGCTTTATAAAACGCGACCAGCGGTGCGGTTTGATCGAGATAAACCCGAAGACGATCCCGAATCGTTTCTTCTTGATCGTCATCTCGCTGAACAAGGGCCTCGCCTGTTTCATCGTCGATGTTCGCGGTTTTAGGCGGATGATATAAAACATGATAGGTCCGACCAGAACCGGGATGAACGCGGCGCCCACTCAAACGCTTTATAATTTCCTCATCCGGCACCGTGATCTCGATCACACAATCAATTTCTACACCGGCATTTTTTAACGCTTCCGCCTGAGGAATCGTTCGAGGAAATCCATCGAACAAAAAGCCCTCTCGGCAATCGTCTTGTTGCAACCGCGCTTTCACTAAATTGATTATGATGTCATCGGTCACTAATTCACCACGATCCATCACCCCCTTCACTTCAAGTCCCAAGGGCGTTTGATCCTTAATCGCCTGCCTTAACATGTCGCCGGTTGAAATTTGAGGAATGCCATAGGCTTCAGTAATGAACTGCGCCTGCGTTCCCTTGCCAACCCCTGGCGCACCTAACAAGATTAATCGCATAAAATTCCCTTACCCTTTTTAACTTTATTTTTAACTTGTGAATCGACGTGCAGACACAACATTCGGAATCTTTTGCATCATTTCTAAAACCTTAATCAAGGTTTTCAAAGATTCAACTTCAATCGTCATATCAATATCAACGCGCTGAGCAACCTGGTCCGTAACAGACTGTAACCTAATCACGTTTATGGCTTCTTTGACAAACAACGCGGTTATATCAAACAGAAGACCAGACCGATCGTAGGCTTCAACTTTTAAGTCCACGGAAAAGACGGCTTGTGCACCCTCTTGCCAAGACAATCGCATCAACCGACCGTAAGCATCGCCCTGAAGCACCTCGACGCATTCTTGAACGTGCACGCCAACAATACCCGTGTCACTGATAATACCCGCGATAGAATCTCCAAGCACTGGATTACAACACTTTGCGATTTCATGCGCTCGACCGCCCAGGCCTTTAATTAATCTGGGCGCGAGATCCGTATCAAAGCCAAGGGGAAGCTGAGAAGACTNNCGGATATCCAATTCATTAACAGCTACCCATTCAGCGACATCTGACAACTGAAGGTCACCTCGNCCAAGGGCGACCAAGAATTCCTCCTCATCTGAAAAACCAAAAGCAGCACCAATCAAAACTTTCCGTGCCGCATCAATCCCCAATTGACGGAGTTCACCTTCAACGAGTCGCTGCCCTTCTTCCAGATTTTTTTTGCGTTCCCGAAGCCCAAACCAAGCTTGGATTTTTGTTTTCGCTTTGGAGGTTGTCACATATCCTAAATGAGCATGGAGCCACTCGCGTCTGGGTAAGGCCTCATTACCTGTGATCACCTCAACATGATCTCCGGAGATCAAAACCTGGTTGAGCGAAACCACCTTGCCATTGACCTTTGCACCACGACACTTATGGCCAATCTCAGTGTGAACCTTGTAGGCAAAATCAACGGGGGTTGCCCCGGGCGGCATGTCGATCACATGACCGTCAGGGGTAAACAAATAAACTCGGTCAAGACTCACATTGGCCATCATTTCACTAGCGGACTCGGGCAAGTTCTTCACCTCATCTTGCCATTCAATCACTTGCCGCAACCAAGACAAACGGCGTTCATAACGCTCGACGCGGCCAGTTGGCGACTTTTCCTTGTAGGTCCAATGCGCGCAGACCCCATACTCGGCTTCATGGTGCATCCCTTCCGTTCGAATTTGAACTTCCAAGATTTTGCCCTCCGGGCCAATAACTGCCGTGTGAAGGGACTGATAACCATTGTCTTTTGGATTCGCAATGTAATCATCAAACTCATTGGGGATATTGCGCCAAAGGTTATGCACAACCCCTAAAGCCCGATAGCAGTCATCCGATGAGTTAACCAAGATTCGAATCGCGCGAACATCATAGACTTCAGAAAAGGCGATGCCTTTTCGGTTCATCTTTTTCCAAATACTACAGATATGTTTTGCTCGGCCTTCAAGACTTGCTTTGAGCTTCACAAGCTCAAGTTTGGACTCAAGGGATTCCAGCACAGAGCCGATATAGCGATCTCGCATCGTCCGCTTTTCATCAAGCAAGGCTGCAATCCGGCGATACGCATCGGGCTCTGTAAACCGAAAAGCGAGATCTTCTAGCTCCCACTTCAAGTGCCCTATACCAAGACGATGGGCCAACGGTGCATAGATTTCAGTGATTTCTTGCGCAAGCCTTAATTGCTTGCTTCGATCTGCGTGCCCGGCGGCCCTAATGGCGCAGGTTCTTTCCGCCAACTTAATCAGCGCAACGCGAATGTCATCGACCAAAGCCACAAGCATTTTCTTGGCCTGCTCAACCTGATCGGACGTCTCTCCCAAGACCATTTCATTTTTGAGAATATGGATATTGCTAATGGCGGCCATTTTTAGAACGCCCTCAACCAAATTTGAAACCTTTTCACCAAATTGCTTACGGATGTGATTAACCGTAATTTGCTTCTCTCTTGCGGCTCGATAAACAATTGCGGCGATCAAGCCATCTTCATCAACTCGAAAATCTCGCAAAAGATCGGCAATTTCTAATCCCATAAAATAACTGCTGCGACCCGACGGCCAACCCGATCCCAACTGAATTGCTTTTTCCTCGGCTTGCGCCGACAGATCACAGGCTCGACTAATTCTGTCTAGATCCAAGTCTTCTCGGTCTGCGCCCAGCTCATTCAACCATTGCGCCCGATCAAACTGACCCGCTTCAAAAACAATTCGCTGCTCTCGTGCCTTAACCATTTTTTGAGCCTCGACTGAAACAGGCGATCGATTCCATATGCGCGGTATGGGGAAACATATCGATCATCCCAAGATGATCCAACTGAAATCCGCCTGCACGCAGGATGTCCGCGTCCCGTCTCAGCGTCTTTGGATTACAGGACACGTAAACTATTTTGTTGCACGCGCTAGCAACGAGCTTCTGGCAAACCAGTTCCGCTCCGGACCTAGGTGGATCCAAAAGCGCTTTATTGATCTGGGGCAAAACAAGCGATGCGCTTTCAGATTGGTAGAGGTCCGCGACCTCAAAGGAGACATTGCCCAAACCATTGAGCTGGGCATTGCTAATGGCTCTGTCAACACTNGCTCTGGATGCTTCAAGACCAATCACGCGAGCGGCCCGTTGTGCGACCGCCAGGGAGAAATTACCAATCCCGCAAAAGGCATCTAAGACCAGATCCTCCGAATTTAAGTCAAGCAAATCTAAGGCAAGGTTCACCATGTTTTGGTTCACGGCTTGGTTGACTTGGGTGAAGTCCATTGGATGAAACTCAAACACCAAGCCTTGATCGGTTAAGCGGTAATGCAACAAGGGATTGGCACCGTCATCGAGGGGCTTGACCGAGTCAGGACCTTTGGATTGCAACAAAATCATAACCTTATGCGCGCCCTGAAATGCCGCGAACGCCGCCAAGTCCTCAGACGACAAAATTGCCAGATGCCGAACGACCAAGGCTACGGCGCCACTCGAGGCCGCCACTTCTATTTGAGGAATCGTGCTGCGACTGTCTAGGCCGTCAATCAGGCGAGACAGCGGCTCAATCAGTCTTGCAAGTTCAGGGACCAACACCTGACAGGACGTCATCTCGGTAATATAGGCTGAGCCGACCTCTCGAAAACCAATCAAGGTTCGGCCCTTCTTAACAACATGCTTAACCCCAAGGCGGGCTTTACTCCGATAGCCAACTGCATCACCTGAAAGCGTCGGGATCCACTGCTTGGGTGAGCAGTCATCGAACAAAGCCTGCAACCAATCACGCTTAAACGCCAGTTGCGCCGAACGATCAAAATGCTGGAAGGAGCAACCGCCACATTGCGCGGCGTGCGCGCACACAGGGATCACACGCGCCGGATGATCCTGTTCGATATTTTGAGCTTGACACACCCACTGACCCTTTTTTTTCTTCAAAGGGACAATCAGCGCTTGCTCTCCTGGCAAAAGCCCATGGATTGCAAATCGAGCGTCTTCGCTGACGCAGGTCCCCTCAATCGTCAAGGTATGTCCGACGTCGGTAAACGGCAGTTTCTTCTTTCGCATAATCGCAGCCGGTAGCGTTTGGTGGACAACCCCAGACTAACGTTCAGGGCCAAACCGGCAGTTTATGCCAAGTCGGCAGTATATACACCCGTCGATAAGTAGCGATCGCCACGATCACAAATAATGGCAACAATCGTTGCATTTTCAACCAGCGCGCTGATCTTAAGCGCCGCCGCCACCGAGCCGCCGGACGAAACCCCAGCGAAGATCCCCTCCTCACGGGCCAGCCGGCGCATCATGGCCTCGGCATCCTTCTGATCGATGTCCATGACTCGATCGACGCCTTCTGGCCGATAAATCTTTGGAAGATAGGCTGTGGGCCAGCGCCGAATGCCAGGAATCGCTTGACCCTCAACGGGCTGCAAACCAATAATTTCTACTTCAGGTTTGACTTCACCGAAGTATCGACCGACCCCCATAATGGTCCCGGTGGTTCCCATCGAGCTCACGAAATGCGTGACCTCGCCATTCGTCTGACGCATGATTTCTGGCCCCGTACCATGATAGTGCGCAAGTGGGTTATCAGGATTTGCAAATTGATCCAGCACAATACCGTCGCCGGCCTGCATCATCGACTGTGCAAGATCGCGCGCGCCTTCCATGCCTTCTTGCTGTGTCACCAAAATGAGTTCTGCACCATAGGCCTGCATTGCCGCTTTGCGTTCGGCACTCATATGCGCGGGCATGATCAATTTCAAACGATATCCTTTTATCGCAGCCGCCATGGCCAAGGCGATTCCCGTATTACCGCTGGTCGCCTCGATCAACACATCTCCCGGTTGAATCACGCCGCGCTGTTCTGCGCGCTGAATCATGCTCAGGGCGGGTCGATCCTTGACCGAGCCGGCCGGGTTATTGCCCTCAAGCTTTGCGAGCACGGTGTTGCTGGTCACCCCTGGTAAGCGCTGTAAGCGAACCAAAGGGGTTTCTCCGACGCATTCCTCAATCGTTGGGTACTGGATAATGGGCTCCTTGCCTCACTGGCCGTTATGGATTACAAAAGCTTAATCGAATGCAGTCTTTCCTTGAACCATTGACTGCCTCTAAGCTCAGTTCAATTCGGAATAAGGACATTTCAAAGGAAGCGATGACGCAATCAAAAACCGAAAAGCGCACCATAAAAAGGTAATCAAGCAGGCTAAACGGGACAGGCCAGCCTACTGGCTCGATCATAAGATTAAAGGCTTTGCACCGGACAGCACAGACGTTGAAACCCTCAAGACGGCAGTGCGACGATCAAGCAGGCTGACCCGTTTCTAACCTCGCACAAGGTCTTCGGTTGTTTTGCCGCCACGGGAGTCTTCATGTCAAACAGTCATATTGCTGCGGATAGCCAATCCGTTATGGTCCAAGGCGAGCCCAAGACCCAAGCGCTCGCCCAATCGCAAAACCTCATCTTCGTATTGACCAGTTACGCGCTCGATCCAAATCGAGCCATACTGACGCGATTGCTCATCGATCTAGATCGAAAATTTATGCTTTTACCGATCGAACGCTTTACCCAAAGCGCCATTAAGATCGCAAAGACAGATCTGATTCTCATTGATGCGGTTCACTTAAGTCAGGCAGGTTGCGCGAGTCGTGTCCCCAAACTTCTCTTTGACTATCAGGATGCGTGCGCCGTNGTCAGCGACAAGGGTAATCAGACGCCAAGCACGAATCCTGAAAGATTTGTGTCCCATCAACAATTACGGCGACAGCTGTCTCTGCCGGCAACCGTTAACCGCCCTGCCTCCCCGCAGATCACCGTCTTAGACCACAATCAAACCCCATCGCCAGAAAGGAACCTTTTAGCGGAAGCAGAGGTGGACGATAAGACGCCGGACTTAGCCTTGACGACCCCGAACTTGGAATCCCTGTTCGATCAAAAGCTCGCCATCGAACGCGCTCGCGGACAACGGATTTGGCGATGGATCTGTATCATCTACTCAAAGTCAGCCTCGAGGAGGACCTTGCTGATCTCGCGGCGGCGCTTCGCGACAATGATTTGAGTCAGCTGCAACGCATATTACATAAATTATCCGGCGCGCTCGCGCTAACCGGTGCTCGTCAGCTAGAACAAGCTGTCGAGCGCGCCAAAAAGGCTTTAAAAACTGGCGAGGATCTCTCAGCGGCGCGCTCGGTCTTGCTTGCCGGTGAACCGCTATTGGCCCTGATGAACCATGTTTCGTGGGAGGCGCCGCCTAAGTAATCGGCGCCAAGCCCTCGGCGATGGCCACGCTCACGACGAACCCTGCCTCATCACTGAGTGATAGATGCCAGCGCTGAACACCCAGACTGGCCGCTTTCGTTAAAGCCTCGCGCAATAACTTGACACTGGGTTGTCCAGCACTATTTCGCAGAACTTCGATTCGATTAAACTGCACGCCTTCGCGCATACCGGTACCCAGCGCTTTACTCACAGCCTCCTTTGCCGCAAATTGCTTTGCCACATAGGCAGTCCTGCTAGGCCCAACTTCGAATGCGTCAAACCGCGCGCGCTCGGCCTGGCTCAAGATTCGACCAACAAATCGATCCGGATGTCTTGCTAAGACCCGAGCAATCCGATCAATGCAGACGAGGTCTGTGCCAACACCAATAATCATAATTGAGGCGACTCCAACAAATCTCGCGCCTTTAACGGTCGACCACCCAACAAATGATGAACAACTTGCCGAACCACTAACTTAACAATTTTGGCACCCTGATCACTCATAATCCCATCTCCCAAAGCAATCAGGTCAGCGCCGCTATAACCAGAATCCTCGGGCCGGGCTAGCCAGCGAAACCCTTGTTCCGGGAAGAAGTCGTACTGCCCCTCAACCTTTATCGTGGTTTGTCGACTCGCATCGAACCGAAAATCAATACCAAACCCGAGCTCCGCCAACATCGCTAATTCAAAAATACGGAGCGCTTTCAAATCGAGCGGCGTCACCCTCAGCGTCCGAATCAATCGATCATAGGCATCGAATAAAGCGCTTTGGGCCTCAAACCGCCCCACCAAACGGTAAATCAATTCATTGACATACAGCCCAACAATCGCAGCTTGTCCCACAAGCGGCACGTAATCTCCAAGACTTTCTATTACCTTCGCCGTTGCAAGCTCCCCGCGACTTAACCGTTGAACGGCTAACTTGCGAAACAAGTGCAACTCTGCCCGGCTTGATAGTTGTTTTTTTTGCTGACGGCGAATTCCCTTAAACAGCAAAGCGCATCGTCCTTGATCTCGTGAAAAAAACTCAACGAGCAGACTCGTTTCTTGAAACTTACGGGTATGCAGAACATAACCCGTTAAACAATCGGTTTCAGATATCGTCATAGCCTAGGCTCTTGAGGGCTCGATCACTGTCCGACCAACCCGATTTCACCTTAACCCAAGTATTCAGCATCACCTTTTGCGCCAGTAATGCTTCGAGATCCTTTCGTGCCTCGATCCCAATTTGCTTCAATCGTTTACCTTGGCTACCGATCAAAATACTTTTCTGACCCTCGCGCTCGACGAAAATCGTCGCTGTAATGTGGGCAACACCCCGTTCTTCCTTAAAGGCATCAATCTGAATGGTTAACGCATAGGGCAACTCGTCACCGAGCTGGCGCATCAACTTTTCTCGGATAATCTCTGAGGCTAAAAACCGTTCACTACGATCGGTCACCTGATCCTTCTGAAAGTAAAATGGACTTTTGGGCAGATGCGCGCAGACGTCTGCCTCTAGCGCCTCTAGGTTATCGCGCTTTTCACCAGAAATGGGCATTACGACCGCTTTGGGCGAGCGGGCTTGCAACGACGCAAGCAGCGGTAGCAAGCTGCCTTTATCTTTCATCAAATCGACTTTATTGACCGCGATGATCAAGTGCGCCTTCGTACCTTGAATGGCATCTTCGACAAGTTGATCATCTTCATTCCAATTTTTACGATCCAGGACAAAGATCACGACATCAACATCCCGAATCACGCTCAACGCATTCCGGTTCATGTAACGATTTATCGCGCGCTTACCCGCCACATGAATCCCTGGTGTGTCGACATAGAGAATCTGATCACCCTGGGTTGTCTTGATCCCAAGCAATTGATGCCGAGTGGTTTGGGGCTTTCTCGACGTGATACTTAACTTTTGCTCGAGCAAGGCATTCAACAAGGTCGACTTGCCAACATTCGGGCGGCCTACTATCGCCACATAACCACAACGCGTCTTAACTTCATCCATTTGGTTTCTCTCGATGTAGTTGTGCAAGGCAAGTTTCGGCGGCTTTTTGCTCCGCTTGTTTAATTGAGTCGCCCTCTGCAACCGCGGGGGTTGCAAGCAACTGACAGGTGCACGTGACGGTAAATCGCTGCTGATGACCGAGGCCCGTGGTTTGAAGTAACGCATAGGTCGGTAGGGGCATGCCCTCGGCCTGCAAAAACTCCTGCAACGCCGTTTTGGAATCCTTGATCACACGACGCGCATCCAAACGGTTNAACTGNTCNTCAAACCANTCTGTGATGAGCTCGGTCACAGTCTGTAATCCCGCCTCCAGATAGATCGCGCCGAGAATCGCCTCAAGGCTATCCGCCAGGATAGAGTCTCTCTCCCAACCGCCGGACTGCCGTTCACCCGGGCCCAGGATCAGGTGCCGCCCGACCCCAAGCTCGCGCGCCTTGCTGGCCAAGCTCTCTTTCCGAACCAACTGCGCTCGAAATCGGCTTAACCGGCCCTCATCAACCCCTGGAAACTGGTGATACAACCGATGCGTCACCACAAGTTCCAAAACGGCGTCACCCAGGAATTCTAGACGTTCATTATGAAGCCCTGCGGCACTGCGATGGGTCAGCGCTAGTTTGAGACCGGTAACGTCGGTAAAAACGTAACCTAATTGCGCTTGTAGTTGTTCTATCTTGTCTTGGGCCGGCAAAATATCAATCGTCTAATCGAATCGAGTCATCAAAGGCAATGACATAGTCTATGTTCACTGCCAAATCCCCACGCACCTCGTATTGCAATACGGCTTCTAATCGACCCGATCGGTTCTTTATTTTGAGACGATTTTCTCTCACAAAGTCTTGCAGATTGTTCAGTTGAAATCTTCGCGCAAGGATTTCTTCCAGCTCGCTTACCGATAACACATCCATATCTGAGCTCTGTGCAAAGTCTCCTACAATCGATACCGCCGTTTGATGATCTANGTAGGCTGGTACAAATTTAGTGGCAATCGAAGCCAATACAATCATGATGGTCAACCAAATCAGAATTTCACTAAAGGCCAACCCTTGGGCTTTTCTGACAGAAGTCATCTCGAGCTCCTTATTGTATCCAACCGTTTCGGGAGAAATTAGGCAGGGACAACCCCGGCTCCTTGTGCAGCCAGACCGCGAAGGCCTTACCGACAATCTTATCTTCTGAGGCAAAGCCCCAATACCGACTATCGCTGCTTTGATCACGATTGT
>JGI20157J14317_10004800_pt1 | contig 10289 bp, 3 predicted proteins | sample COG_07_FD_14317 | JGI IMG/M metagenome (IMG submission 14317)
CTACAGTATCAACAGATGCGGCAACAAAACAATACGTAGATGACGTTGCTCAAGGTCTTGCTATTCAAGCACCTGCAGTGGCTGCCTCTACTGGTACACTGGCAACTATGTCAGGTGGTACTGTAACATATGATAACGGCACAGCAGGTGTCGGAGCAACACTTACAATTTCTGGTTCAACATTAACAGCAATAGACGGTGTTACATTATCAACTGATGATCGTATCGTTATTAAAGACGAATCAACATCAGCACATAATGGTATCTACACTTACACAAGTTCAACTGTTTTGACAAGAGCAACAGACTTTGACACTCCAACTGAAATGGCTGGTGGTGACTTTGTATTTGTTCAACAAGGTACATTATATAATGANACTGGTTGGGTAATGACTGATCCNGTAACAACAGTTGGTACTTCAGANGTAACTTTCGTNCAGTTCTCNGGTGCAGGATCATTCACAGCAGGTGCAGGTCTTACATTAACTGGNACTGAATTCTCTGTTAACGTTGATAACTTAACAACAGACATCTCAGGNGGAAACGTAGTTGTTAAAACTTCTGCTCAGTTAACTACTCCAAATATCGGAGAGGCAACTGGTACAAGTTTAACAGCAACNGGNAACGTAGCAGGTGGTAACNTNACNACAGCAGGTGTTGTAAGTGCAACAGGTAACATAACAGGTGGAAACGTAGCAGGTACAACAGGTACATTTACAGACGTAGCAGGTTCATTAACAACAGCGGCACAACCAAACGTAACATCAGTAGGAACATTAACATCATTAGACGTAACTGGCAACGTAGACGGCGGAAACATTAACACAGGCGGTCTAGTAGACGCTACAGGTAATGTAAACGGTGGCAACTTGACATCAGGTGGTGTTGTAGAAGTAACTGGTAATGTCATTGGTGGAAACATCACTACAGCAGGCGTAGTAGCGGCAACAGGTAATGTATCTGGTGGCAACTTAACTACAGCAGGAAACATTGATACAACAGCAGGCATCTTTAATGGTGACGGTTTCGGTATCTCAAACATTGCGGCTGGAAACATTGTTGGATTGAATCTATCAGGTATTTCTAACGGAACATCTAACGTAGATATCGCAACAGCAGATGGCAACATCACATTATCTGTTGACGGTACAAGCAATGTTGCAGTAGTAGACGCAACTGGTTTAACAGTCGGCGGAACAATTAAAGCAACTGGTACATTAACAGCACCAGCATTCACAGCAAACACTGGCTTATTCACTGGTGACGGTGGCGGCCTATCTAACGTAGTAGGCGCAAACGTAACTGGCGAAGTATCATTTGCGGCAGTCGCAAATTCAGTAGCAGGAGCAAATGTAACAGGTCAATCTGCAAACGCATTAGTTGCAGGTACTGTATACACAGCGGCTCAGCCAAATATTACATCAGTCGGAACATTAACATCAATCACTTCAAGTGGTGATGCTAATATCGCAGGCGTTGTTAACATAGGTGCTAGTGAGATTTCAACAGTAGGCGCTGACACAGCAACTACTACTGCTGTAACAGCAGGGCAAGTAATCGCTGAGTTCCCAGTAGCAGGTCTTAACGGAGTAGAATTCTTAGTTAAAAGCATCGATGCGGCAGGAAGCAAGTATAGCGTAGCAACTGTTTTAGCAGTGACCGACGGAACTACTGTTGACTTTAGTATCTATGGACAAGCGTTCATAGGAACAACTACAGGAGCATTATCGGTAGCAATATCAGGAGCGAACATAGCATTGAGTACAACTCCAGCAAGTTCTAACTCAACTGTTTGGACTTCGCAATATAGAAGCATTTAAGGGATAAATTACAATGGCATTACGATCATTTAATTCGGTATCTGGGTTCTCGGTCGGACAAGACTCAGATATTGATGTTGTTAGTAACATTGGTAATGTAACTCCAGTAAATCTAATAGTATCGGAACTAACAGAACTAGGTCCCATCGGTAATGTAACAATTACTGGTGGTACGTCCGGCCAGGTTTTAACAACTGATGGATCAGGTGGTTTATCATTTGCTGATAATACAACTGATAGTGCGGCACCAATGCCGTATATCATCGTTTCAGGTGAGTCATACGTAGTTCCAGAAAACTTTCAAGGTCTTTATTCAGAAGCAATTGAAATTAATGGAACACTGGAAGTTGATGGTATTCTTATTGAAGTCGGAACATCTCAGAATGCGGCTCCAAATGAAGTTTACTATGATAACAACGGCACACTAACTGGTAACTCTGGCTTTACTTTCTTACCAAGCACAGGAAACTTATCACTACCTGGTAATGTAAGCATTACTGGTGATATTATTCCTAGTGCAAATGTTACATATGATTTAGGCTCAACAACATCACGTTGGAAAGATTTATATCTTTCTGGTACATCAATATTCTTAGGAACTTCTTCTATAGCAGAAAATGGCGATGGCAATATCGTTTTAACTAACGGTGACGGCGGAACTTGGACATTCGGTGGCTCTGCTGATTTAGATTCATCAAAGATCGCAAACGGTACATCTAACGTAAGTGTATTACTTAACGGAGATATAAGAGTAGGTTCAGCAGGAAATGCTAACGTTCTCAATGTTGACGGTAGCGGTGTTTTAACAACAACAGGTAACGTAGTACCATTAGGTGTTAAGACAGACAACTATTACTATGCTAACGGTGATGCTATAACATTTGGTACATCAGCGGCAGGTTCAAACACTCAAGTTCAGTATAATAACAATGGCGACTTCGGAGCAGAAGCGGCCTTTACTTATGATCAATCAACAAACACATTAAGTGCTGACAATGTAGCAGGAACACTAGCAACTGCGGCACAACCGAACATTACATCATTAGGTACACTAACATCATTAACTGCTACTGGTGCGATAGTTGGTGGTAGTATAACAGACGGCACGGTAACATTTACTTCTGGAAACATTTCAGGTGTTGACACATTAAGAATTGACGAAAACGGCGCTGGTTTGAGAATGACCAATGTGGGTGCATTTGATAACAGCAGTGGCGACTTTAGAATATTCTCAACCGAAGATTTAGTACTGTCAACAAACGGTGATAGTGGCACAGCAGTTACGTTTGATAAAACATCAAAAGATGCTGTCTTCCAAGGCAATATTACCACATCAGGTAATGTAATAGCATCTTCTGGTACAATGCAATATGGTAATAATCCAGGATCAGGTGTTATATCAGTAAACACAGGTACAACAACTGCTGGAATCTTTGCTACAACTATAACAGATATCAATTTAGGACTAGCGGCCAACATTATTATGGGAGCAACTGGTAAAACAGTTACTGCTAGAGGTAATGTAACTGCCGACAACCTACAATCAAATTCGTTATCAGTTGGAGATTTTTATAGTAGTAGAACAGCAGTTTCAGTAGGATCTGCGAACACTGTAATCGATACATTTGATGCATCTACATATAGATCAGCAAAATATACAATTAAAGTATCAGACAACACAGGCTATCAAGCACTAGAAGCACTTTTAGTGCATGATGACATAAATAGTATTATCACAGTATACGGTAGTTTATCTACGACAGGATCAGAACTTATGAGTTTATCTACCGTTGTTAATGGTGATGACATAGAATTAAGAGCGACTCCTGTTAATAGTAGCACGAGCGTTAATTTAATGGGTACATATGTACCTGATTAAATCAAATTAACTTAGGAATAAAATAAAATGGCAACTAGAAATTTTGTAGTAAAGAATGGATTGACGGTAGGAACGGCTACCCTAGATGCCGCAACGGGTAATTTAACAGTAAACAATGCCGCTTTAGGAACATTGGCGAGTGCAACAACTTTTGCAGGTTCTGGTGCATCTTTAACTAATCTACCAGGGGCAAATGTAACTGGTACTGTACCTTTAGCGACAACTGCTGGTACAGTTTCAACTGCCGCTCAACCAAACATCACATCTGTTGGTACACTATCAGCAGTTTCAGTCACAGGCAATGTAGACGCAGGCAATGTAAAAACAGATAATCTTTTATATGCAAATGGCGTAGCATGGGACTTAGGTGGTAATCCAAACGGCTCAAACAGAGCAGTTCAGTATAACAATGACGGCGAATTCGCTGGAGACAATGGATTTACCTTCAATGAAGACACAGGCGTTTTAGCAGTAACAGGTAATGTTACAACAGGTAACATATCTGGCGCAACTGGTGACTTTACATCTATCGCTGGAACATTAACTACAGCGGCACAGACAGCAATTACATCTGTAGGAACATTAGGTGGCTTAACAGTTACTAATCCAATAGCAGGATCAGTCACAGGCACTGCATCTACTGTTACTACTGGAGCACAACCTAACATAACATCAGTCGGTACATTATCATCATTAGAAGTAACAGGAAACGTAGATACTTCTGCAAACTTAGTTACTGATAGAGTTATCGGTAAATCAGCAGGAGTTACGATTACAGCAATCGGAACTAATCAACCAATTACACTTGTACCAACAGGTACTGGCGCAGTTGCAGTTAGTTCAGCAAGAATTTCAGACTTAGCAACGCCTACAGCATCAACAGATGCGGCTACTAAGCAATATGTAGATGACGTAGCACAAGGATTAGCAGTACATGCGCCATGTGATGCTGGAACAACAGGAACTCTTACATCTATTACTGGTGGAACAATTACATATGACAATGGTACAGCAGGTGTTGGTGCCACATTAACAACGTCATCAGGTAACTTCGATACTATCGATGGTTACACAACACAAGCCGATGACAGAATCTTAGTTAAAGACGAAACAACTCAAGCAAACAACGGAATATACGTTAAGACTTCTTCTACTGTTCTAACAAGAGCATCAGATTTTGATACACCAACTGAAATTGCAGGTGGTGACTTTACATTCGTATCAAACGGAAGTACTTTAAACGACACAGGCTTTGTTAACACAGACCCAGTATCAACTGTTGGTACAGATGCTATCACATTCGTACAGTTCTCAGGAGCAGGTACATTTACAGCAGGTGCTGGACTTACATTAACTGGTTCTGAATTTTCAATCACTGATACAGCAGTAACAGCAGGAGCATATGGTAACGGAACACACAATGCTACGTTTACAGTTGACCAAAGAGGACAACTAACAGCAGGTGCTAATGTTGCAATTACAGCAGACGCAACACTTCTGACAGGAACATCACTTAACTCAACAGTAGTTGGTTCATCTCTTACTTCTGTAGGAACACTAGCAGACTTAACTGTAACAAACCCAATTGTTGGTTCAGTGACAGGTACTGCTTCAACTATTACTACTGCGGCTCAACCAAACATTACTTCTGTAGGTACTTTAAGTGGTTTAACAGTTACAGCTGGAATCGTAGGTAGTGTCACAGGCACTGCTTCAACGATCACTACAGCGGCACAGCCAAATATTACAAGTGTTGGAACATTAACAGCACTATCAGTAACAGGTACAACTGCTACTGGAACATTACAAACAGACAATCTGCAATATGCAAACGGTAATCCTTGGGATTTATCAGATCCAGGCGGATCGAATACAGCAGTTCAGTTCAATGATTCTGAAGACTTCGGTGGCTCAGCAAACTTTACATTCGACAAAGCAACTAGTAACTTAACAGTTACAGGTAACATCATTGTTGCAACAGGCACAATCGGTGGAGACGCAGGTGGAATATCTAACGTAGCAGGCGCTAACGTAACTGGTGAAGTAACATTCGCGGCAACTGCTAATGCAGTAGCAGGTGCTAATGTATCAGGTGCAGTAAGTTTTGCAACTACAGCAAACGCAGTAGCAGGGGCAAACGTATCTGGAACTGTACCATTAGCAACTACAGCAGGCACCGTAACAACGGCGGCTCAACCAAACATAACATCTGTCGGAACATTAACTTCAGTAACAACTACTGGTGATGTTGACGCAGTTTCTTTCGGAACTTCACGTTCTAATGTAACAGTATCTACTAACACAGTGATCGATGAATTTGATCCAGGTGATTACAGAACAGCAAAATACGTTATCTCTGCAACAGGAGATGATGGGTATCAGTCAGTAGAAACATTATTAGTACATGACGGTTCAGACTCTTACATCACAATATATGCTTCAATATGTTCTAATGTATCAGCAGACATCGTTGAGTTATCAAGTAACATTGATGGAGTATCTGGAAACGTAACATTATTTGCAACAACTTCAAGTTCTAATACTAACTTGAACTTAACTGCACAAAGAATTTTAACATAAATAGTATTAACAACAACAGTCTAAGACCTTAATAGGTTTTTAGCAAAACAGGGAATATGGAACTGTGGCACTAAAAGACTTCAGAGTCAAAAATGGCTTATCTACGCCAAAATTGACCGTTGACGGCACTTCTGAATTAGGAGCAGTCGCTAACGTATCAATTACAGGTGGAGTATCAGGCCAATCTATCATCACTGATGGCAGTGGTGTATTATCGTTCGGCAATCCAACGACTACAGACCCTATTGCTCCCATGCCAACACTCATTGCAACGGGTGTTACAGAAACAGTTCCTACAAATTATCAAGGATTATTTGGTTATCCTATAGAAGTTGACGGCACACTAGAAATAGATGGTGTCTTAATAGATGTAAACTCTGATAGTTTACGAGTCGGCGGATCAAACAACCAAGTACAATTTAATAACGGTACAGACGAAACTTTAGGAGCAAGTGCGAATCTTACATTCGACACTGCAACTCAGATTTTACATGTATCTGGTATTACACAAACAGGCAGTTATTCTAATATAGCACTACCGGATAGTGTTGCTGGAGGAATAATTTATATAACGAACGGTAACAATAAACCGGCGTATGGCGACGGTACAAATTGGTATTATTTTGATAATACCCAAGTAACATAAAGATGGTAAAAATGTGCTTGAAACTAAGACAAACTAATTAAAAACGATAAATAGAAATATGCAAAAGCAAAGATATTTCTCACTATAATAGGGCAAAGAAAACATGTTAATATTAAAACAAAACACAGCGGCATCGGTACCGGTACCGGCGGCAGGCAAAGGCACGATATTTTTGTCGGATTCGGATGTTCTATCAGTAAAAAATAGTTCAAACGTAGTAGAATCATTCCCTACTGTAGGCGGTTCTAACACTCAGGTCATCTTCAATGATGACGCGGCCTTAACAGGTAGTGCAAACTATACGTTTGACAAAGATACTAACATATTAACTGTAACAGGTAATGTTGCGGCTACTAGAGTTCTTACAGACAATCTATTATATGCAAACGGCGTAGCATGGGACTTACAACAGCCAGCAGGTGCAAACACTCAAGTTATTTTCAATGATGACGGTGATTTTGGAGCATCTGCGGCATTTACGTTCAACAATAGCACTTCTGTTTTAACAGTTGGTGGAAACGTTGCGGCGACTCGTGTATTAACAGACAATTTATTATATGCAAATGGTAGTGCTTGGGACTTACAAGAACCAGCAGGTTCATCAACTGAAATCCAGTTTAACAACGGTGGTGATTTCGGTGCAGATTCAGCCCTTACATTCTCAGGTGGACAACTATCAACTACTACACTTGCTACAACAGGCGATGCAGTTATCGGTGGTAATCTAAATGTTAACGGTAACTTAACATACGTTAACGTAGACTCATTTAGAGTAGAAGACCCAATTATAGAACTAGGTGGAGGCGCTAACGGCGCAGTACTTACCTCAAATGATGGTAAAGATCGTGGTACAGCATTACAATACTACACAACAGAAGCAGTTACAGCCTTTATGGGTTGGGACAATGCTAACTCAGAATTCGGTTTCGGATCAGTTGTTGGCATCGTAGACGAAGTAGTAACATTTAACAGTTTCGGAAACGTCAGAGCAGATCATTTCATTGGTAACGGTGCATCATTAACAGACATCGTAGGTGCTAATGTAACAGGTGAAGTAGACTTCGCAGATGTAGCAAATAGTGTTGCAGGTGCTAATGTATCAGGCGAAGTATCATATGCAGGAATCGCTAACTCAGTAGCAGGTGGAAATGTAACAGGTACTGTAGCAACTGCAACATCAGCATTAACAGTCACAGAAGGCGCTCAAACAGCAATTACTTCTGTAGGTACTTTAAGTAGCTTAACAGTTACTGCTAACGTATCTGCAGGNAATGTTAATGGAACAGGTGGTGTATTTACATATGTTTCAGGNGATGGTGCTAATTTAACTAGTCTTACAGGTTCAGAAGTTACTGGTACAGTCCCTCTTGCTACAACAGCAGGCACAGTATCAACAGCCGCACAACCAAATATTACATCTGTCGGTACTTTATCAAGCGTACTAGTTGGTACAGATGCAGATACAGATGACTTCCCTAATGCAGTTCAGATCGTTTCAACTCCTGATTCAGGCTTCTCAGGAACAGCGGCAAGAATAGGTCTTGCGGCAGAAGCAACAGGTGACAGTGCAAACACAACTCAAATGGCAATCGGTCTATATGGTGTCTCTCAAGCAAATGGTGCTACAAGAGGTACTGGTGTATATGGTTACGGTTCAGTAGTATCAACAAGTGACACAGGAGCATCAACAGGTGTTCGTGGTGTTGCAGGAGATACACATGCTTCAGGTTATAACATTGGTCTATTAGGTAGTGCATCAAACAGTGCTATCGGTAACTATTCTTTATATTTACAAGAAGGCGACATTGGTACTATAGAAAATTCTCATAACTGGGACTTAGTAGACAATGACGCAGGTGCTTTAACATTCAGTTCAACTGGTAAAGCAAACGTATTCTTAATTGAAACAACAAACAACGCAGAAGGTATTGCTACAACAGGTTACTTAAACGTAACTGGTAACATTACTGCAACAGCAGGTCTTATCACTGATAATCTTTACTATGCAAACGGTAATCCTTGGGACTTACAGCAACCAGCTGGTTCAAACACTCAAGTTATCTTTAACGATGGTGGAGACTTCGGAGCAGACTCAACATTCACATTTGATAAAGATACAAACATCTTATCAGCAACGACTGTTACAGCAACTACTCTAAATGGTGCAATCGGAACTGCATCACAAACAGGAATTACTCAAGTAGGAACATTAGGTTCTTTAGATGTTACTAATAACATCTTAGCAGGAAATGTATTTGCTAACTCAGGAACAATCGGAGCAGGCACATTAACAGGTACTCTAAGTACAGCCGCTCAAACAAATATCACATCAGTCGGTACATTAGGAGAACTAGACGTAACAGCAAATGTTGACTCTGGTAATGTTAATGCAACAGGTGGTGTATTTACATACGTCTCAGGCGACGGTGCTAACCTAACATCAATCACAGGTCAAAATGTATCTGGTGAAGTTGATTTTGCTCAAGTAGCAAACTCAGTTGCTGGTGCTAATGTATCTGGTGAAGTAGACTTCGCAGATGTAGCAAATAGTGTTGCAGGTGCAAATGTATCAGGCGCTGTTGCTTTTGCAACAACTGCTAATGCAGTAGCTGGTGCTAATGTATCTGGTGAAGTTAACTTTGCAGATACAGCAAATAGTGTTGCTGGCGCCAATGTCTCAGGCGAAGTTGGATTTGCGGCAGTCGCTAATTCAGTAGCAGGTGCAAACGTATCTGGAACAGTTGCATTAGCAACTTTAGCGGCAGACGCTACAAGTGCTAACGCAGTAGCAGGTGCAAACGTATCAGGTGCTGTAAGTTTCGCAACAACAGCAAACGCAGTAGCAGGTGCTAATGTATCTGGTGAAGTATCATTCGCGGCAACTGCAAACGCAGTAGCAGGTGCAAATGTCTCTGGTCAAGTATCAGATTCAGCAACAGCAGATTCAGCAACAATAGCGGCTACAGTAACAACTGCGGCTCAGCCTAATATTACTTCTGTAGGTACTTTAAGTGGCTTATCAGTAACAGGAACTATCACTGGTTCAGTAAGTGGCTCAGCATCAACAGCAGGTACAGTAACAACTGCGGCACAGCCGAACATTACTTCAGTAGGAACACTAACATCTCTTACTACATCAGGCAATGTTGATGTTTCTGGTAACGTAGTAACTGACGATATCATTGGTAAAACAGGTGGAGTTACAATTACAGCAATCGGCACTAATCAGCCTATCTCATTAGTAACAACAGGTACTGGATCAGTTGATGTAAACTCAGCAAGAATCACAGAACTAGCAACACCAACAGCACCAACAGATGCGGCAACAAAAGCATATGTTGACAGTGTTGCAGAAGGTTTACAT